>Ga0206970_10251_pt1 | contig 12038 bp, 12 predicted proteins | sample Alteio_BWOrgHeat_88_FD_152964 | JGI IMG/M metagenome (GOLD analysis project Ga0206970, IMG submission 152964) | Enriched cells from forest soil in Barre Woods Harvard Forest LTER site, Petersham, Massachusetts, United States -... | ecosystem: Environmental > Terrestrial > Soil > Temperate forest >... | reverse complement strand
GGCGTCGCGGCTGGTTTGGCCAAGGGCGACTAGCTCAGTTGGTTAGAGCGCTCCCCTCACACGGGAGAGGTCAAAGGTTCAAGTCCTTTGTCGCCCACCATTTTCCCCTGCCTTAATTCTCTCACTTGCTGGAGCGGCGCAGAGCGCTGAGGCGCCGCGTTGTGCTCAATTAAGCGTTTGCTTATTCGATCCATACCTTTCGGGATGGTGTTTCCGGGCCGCGCGAGCCGCCGCTGCGGCCGTTCGTCGGGTCGGACCACGTGCGCCAGTTTTCCTTGTCGATGAAGCGGACCAGCATGCGGTGATGGCGGTTTTTATCGTGCTCGACCCGGAGATCGGCGAGGATCGCGTCTTGCTCGTGGGATTGCAGGACGCCGTAGAAATCGATGGTTTCGTAGGTGCGCAGCAACGGGAAGTGAACGCCAAGCTCGCAGAACATTGCGGTGTGTCCGGGTACCGACACGGATTCCGGTAGGCGATGCTTCGCGGTTACCGCAATGATGGCGGCGTCGCATTCGGACTGGTTGTTGCTGTCGGTGGTGGTGGCCAGGATGAAGGCGTAGGAGTAGGTGATCAGGAATACGAGGAGCAACCACATCGAGATTTTCCACCAGCGGGATTTGGGCATCTTGGTTGGTGACGCCGGCTACGTTTGTTTTGCGTGTTGCGGATCGGTTCGCCGGGCTTCAGCCCGGCTTCTACATGTGTTGCTCGCTCCGAGCTCTCCCGTTTTATTTCGCGATCGTTTGCAGCCAGTTGACGATTGCGGTTTGCAGGGCGATACGCTTGTCGGAATAGACGTGATCAGTGTCGTAGTGGGTTTCAGTGACTTTGGTGTCGCCGGCTTTGCGCAGGGCGTCGGCGAAAGTTTTGTTGTCCGGTGCCAGGCCGTCGTTCGATTCGATGACCAGGACTGGGCGTGTTTTCAGATCGGGTGCGTAGTCGACGTAGTTCCATTTCGAGCCGTTTTGCTTGGCTTCGTCGATCAGGCCTTCCGGCGTAGAACCGGCCAGGCGCGGTGAGGCGGTGTGAAATGTGTTCAGGGCCTTGGCGTCGTTGGGCCGGAGGATGAATGCGCCCAGGTTCCATGCGGAAATCATGCAGACGCCAGCGACATCGGGATTACGCGCGCCGGTATTGGAGACCATCAGTCCACCCATACTGTGGCCGATGAGGACGATTTTCTTGGTGTCGATGCGATACTTTTTTACATTTTCCGGATCGCGGGCGAAGTCCAGCGCGGTTTGGGTATCTTCGAGCGCATTGCTGAATGAGAATGTACCGGCGCTTCCCCAAGAGCCGCGATAGTGCGGGAAGAGCACGTTCCATCCGGCGCGGCGGATCACGTAGGCGAGATCGAGATTTTGCTCGTTGCCGGGGAAGCCGTGCATCAGCAAGACCGTGCCATGCGGGTTCTCGCCCGCGGCGAGATAAATGATGGCGTTGAGGCGCGCGCCGTGACTGAGGATGTCCGGTGAATCCATGGTTGGCGGGAAATCTTTGGTCGGCGCGGGATCATTGGCGATAGCGGACGGGATCTGCTGCGCGATGGTGCCGGATGCTTGCGCGAGCGAGAGTACAGCGAGGCCGGCGATTGTGAGAGTCGGTATTTTCATGGCGCGCATTTTCGTTGATCTAGGGCGTGCTGCCTAGGAAAATCGGCCGGGTGATCGATTGTGCGGTCGAGGGGGCAGCGGGAGAGAACAATGTCGAATTTTTTGCGCACGGTGGAATTTCTGGCTTTGAGTTTGTGGCTGGGAGCTGACGTGTTTTTGAGTTTTGTGGTGGCGCCGGGGGCGTTTCGGGTTCTGGCCAGCCGGGACCAAGCCGGGGCGATTGTGGGGCATTCGCTCTGGTGGATGCACATGATTGGGGTGGTGGCCGGCATCGTGTTGCTGGTGGCTCGATTGGTGCGGACACGGTCAGTGGCGGGAATGGCGGGTCCCGTAGTGCTGTGCGTGTTGCTGATGATCGGGCTGACGGTGGTGTCGCAGCATGCGGTTAGTCCGCGGATGGCGGAGTTGCGGGGGAGGATGGGGTCGATTGAGGCTACTGCGGAGCGGAATCCCTTGTTGGCGGAGTTTGGGAAGTTACACCGGGTTTCGGTAATGCTCGAGAGCGGGGTGCTCTTGTTTGGGGTTGCGGGGATGTGGTTCATGGTGAAGGAGTTAGGCTCGGTTTCGTGAGGCTGGAAGTTGTTGAAGGGGTGGTGTACCCCCCCCTTTTTTTATTAAGGATTTCAAAACAAAGGGGTTACGGCTCACAAGGTCATAAGGATGTGATTCTTAAGGGGTTATTGTGTGCCTCGCTAATGTGTCTTAAATGAGCCGCAGGTCAGAGGGCGGTGGCGTGGCTTAAACTGCCGAATTTAATGGTGATACCATGATTAATAAACGTCAAGAGGCAAAAAATGCTCGCGGGCGGGGAACTACGAGAAGAACGATGCGGGACGCGGGCAAGAAACGAACGGAAATAGAAGCAGAGGGATGCTTGAAGATGAGTTGGTTGCCCCGGGCGCTGCGGTGCGGCGCCCCTACAAAGTTTTGTTGGGGCGCGATTGCGGTTGCGGGTTGAATTTGGCCAGACAGGTTTAGAGTCTCAGGCCTCAAGGCCCTTCGTGTCTCGGGGTAGACCTTAGCTGCGGGGTTTGGCCGTATACGGTGCGCGGGATTTGGGTTTGTGAGATTTAAGTTTGCGGCGTTTTTTGCTGGGTGGTCGGATTTTGTTGGTTAGTTTGTAGCCGGCTCGTTCAAACGCTCGCCACATATACCAGCTGGCTACCGTGCGGTAGGGGCGCCAGCGCTCGCCGAAGGCCAGCAGTTGTTTGGGAGTGGGCATGTGTTTCTTGCCGTAGGCTACCGACCAGCCTTTTTTTACGCCTAGGTCGTGGATTGGCAGGACGTCTGGGCGGCCCAGGTTGAAAATCAGGAACATTTCTACGGTCCAGGCGCCAATGCCTCGCACCGAGACAAGACGCTCGACGAGTTCTTCGTCTGACATTTTTTCGGCTTGTTCGCGGGTAGGGACTACTCCTTCGATTGTTTTTTTGGCCAAGTCCTTCATGGCGAGGACCTTTGCGCCAGAGAGGCCGGCTTTTCTCAGGGCCGTTTTTCGGAGTTTCAGCATTTCCACCGGACTTGGGGCGCGATCCGCGCCGCTTAGAGCTCTTACCCGGCCGTAGATTGTTGCGGCGGCTTTGCCGGAGATGGATTGGTAGGCGATGGCTTCGAGGAGGGCTTCGTAGGGGGAATTGGCGACGGATTCGTCGAGGACGAATTGGGCGGTTGTGGCGATTAGGTCGGCGAGTTTGCCGTCCTGGGAGAGGTGGGTTTGGGCGGCAGACAAGTCGAAGGGCATTGGGCGAGACATGCGCCTAGGCTAACGCGGACTTGGGCGAAAGAAAAGAGAAGATGAACTTTAGCGGGTTTCACCAGAAAGCGTTCGCGCCAAATGTGGGGTCTAGTTGAAGGAGCGGAACGTGACCTCGATTGGGACTTCCGTGGAGACTGGTTGGCCGCCTGAATCCTTTGCAGGCTGGAACCGCCAAGCTTTTACGGTCTCGATCGCGATTGCGACCAGCTCATCGGCACCGCTGACCTTCGAGATATTTTCTGCCTGACCATCGAGACCAACGACTATTTTCAGAACCACAACTCCGGTATGGCCATTCTTGTTGTGGCTTGGAGCGGGGCAGTAGAGGCAGGTGGGAACTCCGACGCCATTTATGCCGGCGCGGACTGGTTTTGACGGATCGTTGCTGGTTTGTGGCGGGGTGGTTGGGGCGAAACGGATTTCGCCGGAGCTCTTGTGGTCGAGGAAATTGACTACGCGGAAGTCACCATTGTTGCTGCGGTCGACGAAGGTAATGTTCTCGTTGTCGCCGATTGCTTCCAGGTGGTGGTAGAGCCAATTTTCCGTGGCGAAGGAGTTTTGCGGTGATTTGGGATGGAATTCGAGTTCGTCGGGTGGGCCGAAGACTATGTACATGTGGCCACGATCGGTGCGCCAGCCTGCGGTGCCAGAGTGGGTTCGGAAGTGCTGGTCGGAGTAGGCGATGCGGCGATAGTGCTCTTCTTTGAAGGCGTTTTGTGATGAGCCTGGCGTGGGGTTGCGGCGCTCCCAGAATTGTTCGATGAAGTGGTCGCGTTCCGCGTCGGTGGGAAGTGACACGAAGGCGGTGCGCTCGGTGTCGTCGATGATGTAGAGCACGTCTTGATTCAGCCATCTTTCGTAGCGAGAGAGTGGGGGATTGGCGGCATCAGTTTGGGCTTGTGCTGCGGCTGCGGAAGTTTCGGGATTTGAATGCAGTGCGGCGGCGTCAATGCCCGCCGTGGCGAGAAAGATTGCTGCGGCTAGCAGAGGAGCCCAGGTGCAGTTGGATTGGGTTGGGTGCAACAGCCTCTGGATGCGGTTCATGAGATGACCTCCCGTGACGGCTATGGCCGGTTCGCGGCCGGAAAAGCGATTTTGTTCGAGCGTGGCCAGGAGTTCAGCGTAATCGAGAGCGTTGCCGGTGATGGTGACTACGGTATCGTCGCAGCAGTGTTCGCGTTCGATGCGCATGACTTTGGATATCCACCATGTAGCGGGATGGTAGAAGAGGAGACTTTCCGCCAGGCGCTGCATGACGTTGACGATGTAGTCGTGGCGGCGAATGTGGATTAGTTCGTGGATCAGTATCGTTTCGATCTGTGCGGCAGGTAGACCGGAGAGCAGGCCGACGGGCATCAGGATCAGCGGACGGAAGTGGCCGAGAACCCCAGGGACTTCGGTGAGGCAGGACTCCAGCAGGCGAACTGGGCGTGAAAGTTGAAGCTTTGTGACCAAGCGGGAGAGTTGCTGTTGCCAGTGTTCTGGCGCTTGGAAGACGCCGTGGGTGCGAAGACGTTGTAGCCAGATCCAGCTTGCGAGGCGGCGGAGGCAGAAGAGCCAGACTCCGGTGAGCCACAATGGAGCCAGCCAGGGAGCGACGTCGGCGAGGTTGGGAGGCCACGACGAGGCGGCGGCATCAATCAGCGGAATTTTCCACGAGGCGAATGATGAGACAGGGAAACGGTGCGCGTTGCGCATCGGGGCGGGCATGAGTTCGGCGATCGTGAAAACGAAGGCAGCCAACATTGCCAGCATGGCAGCGCCAGCAGCGGCGTAACGCAGACGCGGGGAACGAAAAACGAAAAGTGTGAGGGCCAGGAGCGCGGAGATGAGTGCGCCTTGCCAGAGGGAGTGAAGTACGGCCCATCCGAGCGCGGCGGCCCAGGGAGTCTCGGCGAAGTGCTGGAGCGCATTCATTTATTTTGCTCGCGATATTCGTCGAGGAATTTTCGCAACTCCGCGAGTTCGGCTTTGCTGGCTTTTTTGGCCGAGAGGGCACCGACAAGGAGGGCTTTTGCGGATCCGCTGAACCCGCGCTCCAGGAGATCCCCGGCGAGCTGGCGCTGGGTCCATTCGCGGGGCTTGGTGGCGGCGTAGATGTGGGCGCGCTGGTTTTCATCGCGTGAGAGGAGACCCTTGTCGGCCATGATCTGCATGAATTTGAGGGTAGTGCTGTATTGTGCGATGCGACGCCGGCTGATGGCGTCGTAGACGTCGCGCACGGTGGCCGGGCCGATTTCCCAGAGGACCGCGAGGATTTCAAGCTCGGCGTTAGTGGGGCGTGGCGGTTTAGCGGACATGATATAGTAAGGATTTACTAGTAAGAGCTTCTTATGTCAAGGGATTTTTGTGGCGGGCACTGATGCGCTCTCGCGCACGCTTTAGATTAGTGAGGGAGGTTGGTGTCGAGGCGGATTTCGGTTAGGTCTAGTTCGCGTTCGATTTGGCGGAGGACTTCGTCGTTGATGCGATTTTCGTTGCGGAGGCGGATTGCGGTTTCGCGCTCTACGCGGACTAGTTCGAGGCTTAGGGCTCGGGCTTTGGCGTGGTCGGCGGCGTGGGTTTCGTGGTCGGGGGAGTTGCGGTTGGTTACCGTGGCCAGGCGGTGTTGGTAGTGTTTGACGATGTCTTCGAATTCGTCGGCTAAGTGGTCGGAGAGTTCGTGGGTTGGTTGGGCGGACGGGTACGAGAGGCCGGTTGCGCGGGCGGCTTCTTGGGCATCCGATGGGAAGCTTGGCGTGGGGTCGGTGTCAATTGCGGCGCCGGGTCGCCGCACTCCATATGCAGCGCCGCCAGCGATCGATTGGGAGGTGGCGAGATCGGGTGATCGGTGAAGGAGTTTTTGTTTGTGTTTTTTCTTGTGATCTTCCAGGTGGACTAGGGCGGCTTCCAGGATGAAGCGGCGGGCCTCCTCTTCTTCGCAGTCGGGGCCGGCGGCTCCGGCCAGGCCGAGGGCCCGGATCAGCGGGGGGAGGGTTAGACCCTGGAGAACTAACGTTACCAGGATTACGCAGAAGGTCAGGAAAATGATCAGGTTGCGTTGGGGAAACAGGGAGCCGTCGGCCAGGAATTCGGGGAGGGAGATGGCCGCGGCCAGGGCGATTACGCCGCGCATGCCGGTCCAGCCTACTACGAAAATTTCTTTGTTGGAGGGGCGCCGGTCGTTTTGGTGGAGGAGATTGTTGCGGATGAAATAGGCGAGGTAGGCGCCGGGGTAGATCCAGATCAGACGAAGGACGATGACCAAGAGGCTGAAAAGGGCGGCGTAGATCAGGAGAGTGGGGAACGGAATGTCCTTTATGCCGGCCAGGACGAAGGGGAGTTGGAGGCCGATCAGCACGAAGACGAGGCCGTTGACCGCGAAGGTGAAGGAGTTCCAGAAGCCGAAGGCTTGCAGACGGACGTTGGCGGAGAAGAATTTATTGCTGCGGCGGGAGAGGTAGAGGCCGCAGGCGACTACCGCCAGGACGCCGGAGGAGTGGGCGAATTCGGCGGCCAAGTAGGTGGCGTAGGGGACCATGATGCTGAGAGTTACTTCGATGGGGCCGTCGTCGAGATAGCGCTCGACTAGTTCGACGACTAGAGCGATTGCCAGGCCGATGATCGTGCCTACTACGACCAGGTAAAGAAGACGCGTAAAACCTTCGCCGACCGTTGGGGTTTGGCCTTGGACGACCATGGCGACGCCGAATTCGAGGGCGAGGAGGCCGGTGGCGTCGTTGAGGAGGCTTTCGCCTTCGAGGACCGTGACTATGCGTTGGGGCAGACCGATGCGCGTGGCAATGGAGGTGGCGGCTATCGCGTCGGTGGTGGCTACTACTGCTCCCAGAACGAAGCCGAGGCGGCGGTCAAAGGGAGCGAAGCTCCAGTGGGCGGCTTCGGCGATGCCGAAGACGGTGAAGGCGACCAGACCGAAGGCTAACAGGGCGATGCTTACTATGTTGTGGGAGAAGTCGCGCCAACTGGTGAACCAGGCGGCGCTGTAGAGGAGCGGCGGAAGGACTACGAGGAAGATGATTTCTGGGTTGATGGTGATGTGTGGGATGCCGGGGATGAAGCTTAGCGCGAGGCCGGCGATGACCAGGACGATAGGGTAGGGGAGCTTCAGTTTTGTGGCTAGGGTGGCGAAGGCTACTACGAAGAGGAGAAGTAGGAGGAAGACCAACTCTACGGCGTGGATGGTGTTGCCGGGCATGGTTTTTGTTTGGATGAATTTAGCAGAGAAGCGGATAGATGCAATGGTGGTTGGAAATGCGGGAAGTCTGGGAGTCATGGTGGGTGTGTTAACATTCGGGGTTTATGCAGACTGGAATTATTGGACTACCACAGGTTGGGAAGACTACGTTGTTCCGCATTATGACCAAGGCGGCTGCCGACGCGGGTAAGGGCGGGCAGGTGACCAAGGTTGGGATTGCCAAGGTCCCGGAGCCTCGATTGGCGCAGCTGGCTACGCTCTATAACCCTAAGAAAATCACTCACGCGACTGTGCAGTATGTCGATCTGGGGGGGATGCAAAAAGATCGCATGCGGGACGCGCTCGCTCAGTTGCGCGAGGTGGATGCGATTGCTCATGTGATTCGCGTATTTGAGGATCCTTCGGTGCCCCATGCGGAGGGGTCGATTGATCCTTTGCGGGATGCCATCAATTTGGAGTTGGAATTGATGCTGTCGGATCTGGATCAGATTACGCGGCGATTGGAGCGTGTCGAGAAGGATTTGAAGAAGGCTAGGAATCCGCTGCTGGAGCTGGAAAAGGCGACGCTGGACAAATGTAAGACTCATTTGGAGGCGGAGAAGCCTTTGCGGGAGTTGGAGTTATCGGTGGAGGAGCGAAAGCCGATCAGCGGATTTCTGTTTTTGTCGGCGCGACCGATGCTTTACGTTTTGAATCTGGGGGATGACGAGGCCGGGGACCTGGCGACTGCCGTGGAGCGCCATAAGTTGGGGGCTTTGCAGGGGAAGCCGAACACGGCGGTGGTGGCGGTTTGCGGGCGGCTCGAGGCGGAATTGGCAGAGATGGAAGAAGCGGAGGCGGCGGAGTTGCTTGCTTCCTACGGACTAGTGGAGCCGGGGCTCAATCGATTAATTCGCGCGACTTATGACTTGATGGGGTTGATTCAGTTTTTTACGGCCGGGGAGCCTGAGGTGCGGGCTTGGACGATTCATAAGGGGTCGTCGGCGGTGAAGGCGGCAGGGGCGATTCATAGCGATATTGAGAAGGGGTTCATCCGGGCTGAGGTGGTGCGGTGGAGTGATTTGTTGGCGGCGGGGAGTTTGGCGGCGGCGCGGGAGAAGGCGCAGGTGCGGTTGGAGGGAAAGGAATATATTGTGCAGGAAGGGGATGTGATTTTGTTCCGGCACAGTGGCTAGTTGGGGGAAAAACGAAAGAGAGATTGGCCACAGAGGTACTGAGACACTGAGGGCGTAAAAAAGACAGAAAGACTGAGTGAGTCCATCCGAATCCCAAATGGTAGAGAGTGAGATAACGCGGATAGGGCTGGCGGCGGGGCTGGGACTTGTTGCCGCGGCAGGGAATTTGCTTGGCGGGTATTTTGTGGTGCGGCGGGATTGGCCGCGGCAGTATTTGAATTATTTTGTGGCGTTGGGCGCGGGCTATATGCTCGCGGTCGCTTTTACCGATGTGATTCCTGAGTCTGTGAAGCTGGCTGGGGATTCTGCCTTTCTCTACGTCTTGATCGGGTATTTCTTGGTGCATTTGTTCGAACACACCCTCGCGCCTCATTTTCATTTTGGGGAAGAGACTCATGACATTGCGCACCACCATGCTCACAACACGATTTTGTTTGGGCTGGCGATCCATACATTTTTTGACGGCGTGGCGATTGCGGCTGGGTTTCTGGTTTCGACCTGGCTTGGCGCGGTGATTTTTGTGGCGGTGTTTTTGCACAAATTGCCGGAAGGATTTACGGTGGCTTCGGTGGCGCTGGCTGGAGGCAAGGGGCGGAGTAGCGCGATCTGGGCGGCTGGGGCGCTGGGTGTCGCGACCGTGCTCGGAGTTGTGCTTACGAGCACGCTGCGGGGACAGTTGAAGTATGCTTTGCCGCTTTCGGCTGGGGTGACCGTGTACGTGGCGGCTACCGACCTCTTACCCGAGGTGAACCGGGAACCGAACTGGCGGATGGCTCTGCTGGTTTTTGCCGGGGTGGCTAGTCTGCTGATTTTGCAGAGGTTAGTGCACGTCTGAAGGGCTGGTATTGGTCCGCGGCTCTTTCGCTTGAGCTTCGCCTCCGCGTTACCCGCTCGACCTATCTCACTTTGCAACTTTCTGATACCAAGCGTGTTCGATATGATGTGGCGGCTATGGCCAGGTCCGACGTCCAACTGATGCTGGACGTGAAGGCGGGCGATGAAGAGTCGTTCGCGCTTCTCCTACAGCGCTACAGGAGTCCTCTTGTCAATTTCCTTTACCGGATGGTTCGGAACAGGGAACAGGCAGAGGATCTGGCACAGGAAGTCTTCATTCGAGTGTACCGGGCACGGGCGGATTATGTGCCCAGCGCGAAATTCACGACATGGTTGTTTCGGATCGCAACGAATTTGGCGCTGAACTCGGTGAGGGATCACCGGCACGAGCGGTCGGATATTTCTCTGGACGCGCCGTTGACGACCGATGCTGAAGACGGCGATGAGCGGACGTTGGATGTTGCGGACAAACATCCGGACATCGAACAGCATCTTGTGGAAGAGGCACGGAAGAAGATGATCCGGCACGCGATTGAGAAATTGCCGGAGAAGCAGCGAGCGGCGGTTTTGTTGCACAAGTATCAGGAGCTGGATTACGGAGAGATTTCCAAGATTTTGGAGTGTTCGGAAAGTGCGTTGAAATCGTTGTTGTTTCGGGCTTATGAGACTTTGCGGGTGGAGTTGGCGCCGTTGGTGAGCGGAGCGAAGTAAAGAAGTAGATAGGTAAGGAAGTAAAGAAAAGTTTGGGCGAAGAGGAATTTGGGATCGAAGGATGGCTTTATGAGCTGTGAAAAGATGGAAAGCAAGATTTTGGGATACCTGGACGGGCGGCTGAAGGCCAGCGAGGTGCGCGATGTGGAAGCGCATCTTGAGGGTTGTGCGGTTTGCCGCGTGCGCGTAAGTGAGTTTCGCGCAGTGTCCGGGCTGCTGGATGAGTTGCCAATGATCGAGCCTTCGGGCGCGTTTGATGCGCGGGTGCGGGCTCGTGTGGCGGCAGAGCCGGTGAAGAGCGCGTGGTGGGCGTGGTTGACGCCTTCGCCGCGGGTGGCGTTTGCGGCTTCGGCATTGGTGGTGGCGATGGTTTGGATTGGGGCTCGACAGGGAAGTGATGTGACGGTGCCGGGTAATGGCGCTTCGCCGGAAACGGCGGTGCAGATGGAAAGCGATTTGCCGGTGCTGGAGAATTACGATGTGCTGTCGAATTTCGAGGCTTTGACGGATTTGCCGGATCCGGTGCAGGGCGATGATGCGGCGCAGCAGGATTCGGATAAGCAGACGATGTAGTTGGATTTGTTTTGCGCTGCGAGAGTTTGCGGCCGGTGCGGTGTTTGATTGGCAAGGTCGGTTTTGCGTCGAGTGGTTACCTTTTGCGATGAGATTGCGGAGCCAATTCGGTGGCCGGTGGCAGGGGTTCAGGCTCAACGTGTTGTTGAGTCTGGGATTGGTGCTGGGGTTTGCTTTCGCTGGGCCGTTTGCGGCTGGCGTTGCTGCGGCTGGTGCGCGGCAGCATCCGAAGGATCGACCGAATCGACCTCCTGCGGCGGCGGAACGGAAAGCCGAGCGGCGGGCGGATCGGCCGCCTGTGAATCCGAATCGCGGAGTCAATGGTGGAGTGAATGGCGGCGGTGGTGCGAATTCGTTTAATCCGAACCGGCCGCCGGGGGCGGGGACGCGGGTGAATCCGCAGGAGCGGTTGCGGAATATGACGCCGCAGGAGCGGCAGCGGCTTTCGCAGAATGAGGAGAGATTGCAGCGGTTGCCGCCAGCGCAGCGGCAGGTTTTGCGGGATCGCGCGCAGGTTTGGCAGCGGATGACTCCGGAGCAGCGGGATCACATTCGCAATGATGTTTTGCCGAGGTGGCGACAGATGACGCCGGATCGGCGGCAGGCGGTGCAGCAGCGATTGCGCGTTTTGCAGAATATGCCGGAGGGCGCGCGGAATCAGCGGTTAAACGATCCGAGGTTTACGCAGGGGATGAGTGAAGAGGATCGGGCGACTTTGCGGGATTTGAGTCATTTGCATGTGGGTGGGGCGCCGGAGGCGCCGGGGGAGTAACCTGCCGCGGGAAGTGGACGGTCGAAAGTTTACGGTTCAACGTTTCCGTCGGGATGCGATTTTCGCATCCCGTTTTTTTATTGGTGGCAAGCAGTCCAAGCGTTGGGAAGGACCCTACGATGGTTTCGTTGGGTGCCAACATCGCGGGCGCGGCAGTGCCGCGCCCCTACTGACGCCGAGGTGTGGGCTGCGGGTTTCTCGGGCAAATTGGCTGGAGGATAGTTGGCGCGCTGGATTGACAGTGGAGTGGGGGCGCGTCATCGTGAGTGATTCGATGAGGAGTGGCAATCGGCCTGGGAAGGGAACCCTGCGTGTCAACGCGGTTTCGGGCTTTGCAGCACCGAAATTTCCAACTTTTTATTGGCGGGCAGATGGTCTCTTTGATTGGGACCTGGATGCAGTCGAC
>Ga0206970_10252_pt1 | contig 12071 bp, 4 predicted proteins | sample Alteio_BWOrgHeat_88_FD_152964 | JGI IMG/M metagenome (GOLD analysis project Ga0206970, IMG submission 152964) | Enriched cells from forest soil in Barre Woods Harvard Forest LTER site, Petersham, Massachusetts, United States -... | ecosystem: Environmental > Terrestrial > Soil > Temperate forest >... | reverse complement strand
TCGCCCTTTCGGATGAGCGCGGTGTTGGTGAGTTGAATGTAGGAAGCCAGCCCAAGGTATGGAGTCCAACTGTAGGCCGGGAAATTCGTCGACGCGATATTGTTGAAACGCCTCAGAACCATTTGGACGTTCATCACGTCATCGCCCGCGACCAGTGTTTTACTTAGCCGTTGCGGATTCAGAAGCGTCGTGTCGTTCGTGAAGGAGTTTGTCGTCGAAGTGCCGGGCCGAAAGGGCGCGAGGGTGAGCATCAGATTCACAGCTGAATTGCTGTATTGATGCCAGGCCAGGAGTCTCCGGTTATAGATATCCGCGACCCGCAGCGGCCCGGTGGTCAGCGAGGTCGAGGGATTGGCTTGGGAAGAGACGGTCAACGTGAAGGTGTCGAAAATGTTGACCCAGGCGGGGTAAGTGTTGGTCGCGGTGGTGAGGCTTTCGGCAACATTGACGGTCACGTTGCTCACCAGAGTGGGGGTCGGAAAATCCGACCATTTTGCGCAGTCGAACTTCCGCGGCGTGATCTGCACCCCCAGGTCCTCCATGGAAACGCCAGGCGCATTGGTAAGCAGGATGTTTTGAATGAACGACGGGAAGAGGACGGCGGGCTCGTCCGTCTCAGGGTTTAAACTCAGAATCGAAGGATCTGCGTAAACATAGCGCCGCATCCATTGATACCCATTCATCGAGCTAGCCGGCATGAATTGAAACCAATCGTAGCCTTCAACGATATCGGCATCCTTGAGCCAGGGAAAGAGATGAACCCAGTTGGTGCCGATGTAGGCGGCCACCCAGGGGTAATTGACATTGATGAGCGTATTGGTGGTGTAGACGGCTCCATTTTGGTTGACCGCCCCATGAACCTGCATCTTCAACATGCGGCTGAGCCTCGTGTCCAGCATTTGAACCGTGCCAGCGGGCGGGAGCACGTAGGCGCTCGGAATGCCGCAACGGCGCAAGAGGTAAACCAGCAGGGCGCACTGCTCCAAGGGATTGCCTCGCCGTTCTTCCAGTACGGTCAAGGCTCCTCGGGCCACGCTTGGCTGATTAATGGCAGGCGTGGAATAGCTGTCATTGGGGTCAAAGCCCATGGCATCGGTCAGGTCGATCTCATTTAGCACGAAATTTGCCAAGGCTAGGGCATTCGTGCCGAGCGACGTAACGAGGGCGTCAAGCACCGGGTGCTGTCGAAGCTCGGGCGAATCATCCACGGTGGTCCAATTGGTCGCGGTCGACGAGATGGCATTCGAAACAACCGTATTGTAATTCAACAGTTCCGTGACAGTTTTGCCGGCGTAGATGGAAGGCAACGGCTGGCCATCGAAATGGCCAAGATCCAATAATACTGGCCGAGATGCTGGCCGCGTATCGAACTCCACCGTATAGAGGCGCGTATCCGTCCAATTGGTCCCTCCAGGAGCGGCGGTGGTCATTCCTTCAAACCCGTAGTTCGTTCCTGTCGGATAGACCAACCCCGTCATCCGCATCAGAAAAACGTAATTCGTAGCCGCGCTCGTGGCGTAATGGGTAAACATCATGCGCCCGTCATTCGCAGCGCCAATCTCGTTGACACCCCATGCGATTGTGTTGTCACGAGTCAGAAAAGTGGTCAGGCCGCAAACGGCGGTCGATGCGAGATAAGAATTGGTCAGGTACGGATCCCACGAGGCCGAATTGCTGTAACTGGGCGGGTAGAAAAACACGTTGGTCACGAACGCCATGTTTGTTTTTATGTAAACGATGACCTCGATGTTCGTGATGGGGGTGGGCGCATTCGTGAGCATTCCGTCCTCGATCCGCGATCCCGTATAGACGCCGAACGTGTAGTTGTTACTGATCCACAAAGGGCTCCCGCCAACCCCCTGCCCAAATGCAACAATGGGATTTTGATACGCGATGCGCTGTGCCAGCAATTGTCCGGGCGGATTCGTCCCGTTGTAGTGATACACCGTATTCGAGTTCCAAGGGAGGCCCGGGAAGAGGTTCGTGGCGTTTCCATTGATCAAGTCCAGAGCTACTCCGGTTTGACCTTGGAGAGGAATGACGAACGATTGCATGGTGGGATCGGTGCCGGTCCCTAGCACAAACCGGCCGGTCCTGGGCACGAGAGTCGAATTGGCCTCAAGGCGAGCGAGTCCGCTCGGAACGAGCAGGATCGCGAGCAACCAAACCACGCGAAGGAAGCGCCCTTTAAAAAGCGTTCCGGCCAGCCCGTGGGCTTGAGGTTTCGAATTGGAATCGAAGGAACCCGACACCAAAGCGGGTTTGGTGACGGTGGGTTGGCTGGCATTACCGCGAAAATGGGTGTTCATAGAAGTGGCCCTTGTCGAAAGTGTGTCTCAGTTGACCGTGCTGCCGTTGACCGGGCGCTCGATGGTGATTTGGAAAGTTGAAATGGTCGGATCGAACGGTCGCGGGTCTGATCGATCTATGACGCCGTCGCCGTCGAGGTCTCCGGTGCCGTCGCTACTGTTCACGGAGCCGTCCCCATTTGAATCCGCGAACCAGTCGGGCAGGCCCGGCGACAATGTGCTCACGCCGCGGTACAGGATGATGACTGGGTCCCAAGTTGTGGCGTCCGCCGAGTTGTTGGCCGCCATGTTGAGTTGGAACGAGACGATGTCGCCTGTCTGCACCCAGGTGCGCCCATTGAGGGTGACCGTGCCGTTAGGCGCATTATGGGTCCAGGGGGTCATCAACCCGCCGTTCTTGGTAATCGCGAGGTTGACTCCATCGCTTGACGCGCCGGTCGAGGCGGAACTCCACGCGCTCATTTTCCCGGCTGCGGGCGATTGCCAAATCCGAAGGCTGTCGTAGTCCACGGCCGGATGCTGGCCATTGCTCCAAACCCAAGCGAAGTAGTCGCCCCCGCAGCACCCGATAGTCCCGTCGTACCACACGTTGGTGTAGCCGGTGTAAGGATTGCCGAACGTGGGCAAATACGTGAACGAGGTTCCGTAAGGCGCGGTCGTTTTCGCGTAATACCAATTGTTGCTTCCTTGGGTGCTGCTGTATTCGGTCGAGGCTTGATGGGCTTCCAAAGCCGCATAATGCATGCCGACATCGAGATTTGTGGTGTCCTTTTGCTGGCCTAACACGGTGGTGTATTCGGCCAAGCCGACACCGGCTGCGGTCCGGGCCGAATCGGCATCGATGAGCGTCGCGAGGCTGTTGGTCGCCCCGCTCGTCGGGTAGTAATATGAGCCCAACGGCCCGGGAACGAAATCCCGCAGAAGATTGGTGTGATCTCCGGTTCCCACGAGCCATTCCGTCGTGTTGATGAAGCCGTTATAACCGTAGGCGGTGAAGTTGTCGAAGGGGTCGTGATTGCTGTCAACAAAGCCATCCTCGGTTTTGGTTCCGGTGGAATTATCGAACACATTATCATAGACCGACCACGCGCCATAGCTTGATCCCCAGTGAATCAGCGACAGCGCGCAGCGCGAAAACAGATTGTTCTGCCAGGTCAGTGCCAGGTTGTAGATCGTCGAGGGGTAATACTGGCTCATGGAGAGCGTCGACCTCTCCAAATAGTTGTTTTTCAAGACCACGACTCCACTGGCCGCCCCACCGCTGGTCCCGGGGAAAGCCCAATACACCCCTCGCAATTGGCAGTCCTGGATGGTGGGCGCGCCGCTCATGGCTTGCGGATAAAGCTGCTGGCCAAGCTGGCCCGCCGACAGGAACGACACGTCGGTAAATCGAAGGATCTGAGGCTCGTCTGTGTTGAGATTGACCAGGGTGAAGGAGCTGGTGTTGGTGATCCAGTTGGTGGCCTGCTCGAAAATCGCGTTGGCGAGGAACAGATGATTCAGGCTCTCGGGCAAGCCGAAGCTGGTGAACTTGCCGTTCGAATTCTGGAAAGAAATGCCCGTGGTCCCATAGAAGGCCACCGAAACCCCATTGAGCAACGCCAGCGTATTCGTTCCGTTGACCGTGATACCCTTCACCACGTAATCACACGGGTCTCCGTGGTAACCCAGGTCTGGCACACCCGTGTCCCGCAAGGCTTGGGGCGAAAGGACCGTGTTCGCAGTCACCGTCCAGTTGGTGCCCAGGTCGGTGGGTGGATAGGTCGAGAGATCCAAAAGATCAGCCGCCAGCGAAGGGTTAATCGCCGTCGTGCCCAGGTTGCGATACGGGCTTCCGCTGGCGAGGTAGTGGGTCGGCCCGGAGGTCAGGTTGGCGAACACGCCCGTGTTATTGCCCAAGACGGCCACCTGATTGGTGGCCGTGCCCAAATACAGATTGGTTATCCCCATCACCAGCGAGTTCGTGATGCCGCATGAACTTAATACATTGGTCACCTGAAAGGTGACGCCGCCGTCTACCGTCAGATGCTCGAGGTCAGCCGTCGACCCGGTCCCGCTGCCGCCGAACATCGTTCCAACATTGAATATGAGCGCGTTGAGTAGCGAAAAGGTGGTGTTGCTCGGGGCCATGGCCGTCCCGCAATACACAAACTGCGCGTGCGAAATCGAATGGGCGTTGGTTCCCTGAAGCAATTGAATGCCGGTTTGGGCGTTCGCGATGCGTAAATGCGACAGATTGAAGCTGGTGTTTGTTGCTCCAGTAGAGGAAGCATCCAGCACCAGAGCCGCCGCCGCGTATTGGGCGCTCCCGGGATATCCCGTTGAGCCACTGACCGATTCACCACAACTTGGCTCGTCTTTCGAACACATGATCACCGGGCGGAACTGGGTCGCCTGCCAGGAAAGGGGCGTTTTGATCGTGAGGGAGGCATTGGTGGCGCTTTTGATGACACAGCCTCCCTCCACGGTCGTCACCGTCCCGGTGCAAGTCACTCCCCCGGAAGTGCTTAGATAGTACGTATGATCCCCGAGAAAAACATAATTACTAAGCCCCACCGTCCCCAAAGTCGTATAATCAAGGACCAAGCCGGGCTGAGCGGCCCAGGCCAGCAAGCCTTTCCCAGCCGTCTTCAGCGTGCGGATGCTGGCTTCCACTTTGCCGGGCGCTGACTTCCCTGGACGCAAGGAGTTCATCGCCTCCAACCGGCTCTTGGACGGCGGTCGAAGCATGGCTCCGGCTTTGCCGGGCGTTCCCTGTGGCGTTGCTGGCATCCCGGCTTGGATCAAAGCCAGTGGAGCGCTCTCAACCAGGAACTGCCTTTGATCGGGAGTTTGCACCCATTGCTTGCTCACCAGCGAGACGCTGTCGCTCTCTTGGCCGAGCAGAAAGGCGCGGCCCGTGCCCATTTGCATCACCGTGCCAAAATTCAACTGCACATCCGGCATCGCCATCGCCACCCCGCCCACGGTTCCCTGAGCCCAAACGGGCGTCTGCTGCGGAGTCGGACTGTCCACGAACTCGGTCCAAACTTCGACGGTCAGGGAATCCGTGGAAGCGTTGGTCAGGCCCGCGTTCGCCAGAGCCGTCCCATCGACCGCCCATTGATGGATCACGATGTCCTGGCTCCAACCGTTGATGGTATTGACGAAAAGCACGTCCCCCGTCACCGCGCCGCCCCCATCAAAGCAGTCGGGATATAATATTGCATTTGTTTCGGTTTGGACTCCGATGGAATCCTTGACGGTGGCGAGTTGGATCGTCTGGGCGGTCGTCGCGTCATAGATAAAAAGGCCCTGAACCCGTGTCGCCAAGGCCTGGCCATCCGGCAGCCGGGCGCGCAACACGATCGGGGAATTGATATTCCCGGCCAGGCTGAGCTGGGATTGGCCGGTCCAAGCCCGGGCTTCGTTGGTGACCAGCACAAACGAGGGATCGGATTCGCGAAGCAGGCCGTCGTCCAGGCTTATATAATTCAGTCCAGAACCCAATTCCGCGTATCTGTTTGTCGTCGTTTGAGCAGCGCCGGAATCGTCCGTGGACGAACTCATCACTTGAACCCAGGTCGCGTTCCAGTCCGTGGGCGTCCGGATCACGGTTTCGACTCCGTTGGTCAGCGTGGTTGCCACCGATTGCAACAAAGGGACGGACGGGTCCAATCCAGCCGAGGATTGTTGGGCTTGGATCGAGACGGCGGCCAAAAGGGCCGCGACAAGAGGAATGGTTGCTTTCATGGAATGCTTCGTTGATGCGAGGCGAAAAAAGTGAGTGCGATAAGTGCTAGTCCTCAATTGGGAGACTTTTGCCATTTCGTTGAATGAAGCCCATCGGGATGAGGCATGCTTCCTCCGGAATGGCTCGGTTCATTTTTTGTTCTCACGCAATGACATTATCGAAAGGGGTAGGACATTTACGGCCCTATGGTCGCAGGTGTCGCAAGAGATTTTCCGGCTCCTGACAGCAGCGCAAACCTGGGTTGGAGAATCCGCCACCCTTGGGGCATCTGCGTGCCGGGCAAACTGCGGCAGTTTGAAGAATTCCGCTCATGAGATTGCGTGCTACCATTTCGACTGCCGTGGGAGCATAGGTCAACAAGAAACACGAAATAAATCAAATGTAAACGATCATAACGTGCCCCCTGGTACAAGATGTGAAGGCAAAATCGGACGATGTCCGTTCAAATCGATGACAGATTCGAACAGGAACCAGTTTTCACGGTGGTCTTGAGATGGTTGTGTCGGGATGCCGTTGACCAACTTCCCTGAATTTCAGTCCTTTGGCTCTCTCTCCATTTTGAGCACAGAAATCAGTTTTCTGCCCGGGCTGCATCATTTCATTTTTCGATCAGACGATCCAATCAACGAAAAGCTTTCGGCCGACGGAAGGCCTCGGGCTTAGGGGAAAGCCCGAGACCGCCGCTGCAAGAGTCAGGGGGACGCTTGGTCGACTGCACACCAATAGAGCAAAGCCTGGAAGGATCTGTCGCGACGTATCTGCAACAATTTGATGCGGCAGCAGATTTTGCCGGGTTGCCGCATTTTAATAGAGCAAAGTGATTAACGTGTTCAGATCCAACGAGATGCAAAGATGGTCCAACGTTCGAATCACCGCAACGTGTGCAACCCTCCAACGCCCAACGGCAGATCCCCACACGTTTGAATGAATGGACGCTCTGTGAATTACGGGTAATAAGCGACGGGGTTGGTTCTCGTAGTCACGCTCCTAAATGCCTCTGGCCATTCTGCACTCTCGGGAGGCCATGGACACCGCTGGCCCCTTAAAGAATCTCGGCACAATTGTGTCACGTTGCGCTCTGGTCCATTCCAATCTGGAACCTTGTAGATCTGCGCCCAGCTGAGCGTTGCGTCCAAAACTTGTGTTTTGAAATAGTCATCCTTTCCTCTTGCATTGTTCTCTAATGCTCATCCAACATGACCACGACGCACGCTCTAGCCTATGTTCAACTTCTTCAAAAAGAAGGCGGACGTGCTCAATCATTGGATTGCGTTCGCCGACGGGTTTCAGATCCCTTCAACTGAATTCTACGTGGCGCTCGAAACCGAACTCTCTGCCAGGAAGATGCCCAGCATGGAGATGTCGCGCATCGAATTTGGCGAAGGCGGATTGCTTTCTGATAAACGAACCTACCTGCGCATGGTTCGCGAACGTCTTGTCTTTGACATTTGTGCGGCTCCATTCGGGACAGGCTTCTTTTTCTCCTGCCGCAGTGCCGAGATCCCCCTCTCGATCAAGTGGTGGCAACTCCTGCTCGCCTTCCTCGGCGGCTTGCTTCTGACCGGCGGGTTGTTCGCCCTCTTCTATCGGTTTCTGGGGCTAATCCTCGCTTCCCTGCTCTTAATTGTCGTCTACGGAGTCATCCTGTATTTGCTTCGCAACGCCGTAGCTCTGGGACTCAAGGACATCGATACCACCCTAATCCGGACTCCCGTCATCGGCCCGCTGTATGAGAGATTCCTACGGAAGGAAACGTATTACCGCATTGATTCCAGGATGTGTTACCTCGACTTGGTTACCGCTATTGTCAAGAAGCTGGCTGAGGATTCCGCCGCAGTCAAAGGCGTCAAGTTAGTCCGACAATTTGAGTTAGGTCCGGTGCTCGGTGAGCTTTACAAACCAGTTAAGCCACAAGGCTTTCCAGTTGATGCTCCTGTGCCTGAGGCGGCGAGGCCCTGATGCCCTCAATCCACGAACAGTTTTCGACACAGTTTTCAGCTTGGGAGCGAAGATGCCGTGGGTGGCAGATTTTCCCAGCGCCGGTAAAGCCGGAGCCACCCTTCTCCCCATTTTTGGGATACGCCGTCGCTCCCGTAATTGATGACGGTCGCCGTCCGACCGCTTTGAGTTCGTTCGTGGCCCGGCTCAGTCGTCGCTTGGCCAAAACTCCAGAACCGGCCCCGGCTTCCTTTGAGGAGGAGTCGGAACCGGAGCCAACGCCGCTCGTCCGAGGACCGCTGATCGAGTTAAGGACAACCCTGCCTTCCGGCCTTAACATTGCCCGCGAAGCGTTTGAAGCGTTCCTGTCGAATCTGAAAGCGTGCGTCGAGCCGGTTTCGTTCGAATTGATCGCTCTTGAGGAAAAGGTCTCGGCGCAATTCGTGGCACATCCGCAAGACGCTCCCCTCCTCAAGCGGCAGGTGTCCGCCTATTTCCCCGAAGCTTCATTCATCCCGAACGTTGGGTCGCTCAATGCCTTCAGCGAAACAGACACCTATCAAGGTATCGTCGAATTCGGCCTCAGCCGGGAGATCTTCTATCCGCTCGCCTCGGGAAAGATCGACCCCTTCATCGGGATCGTCGGCGCTCTAGGCGAATTGAGGCCATCTGAACGGGCAGTATTTCAAGTGCTGTTTCAGCCGTGCGAAAAACATTGGGCATCGAGCCTTATGCGAGCGCTGACTGATGCCGAAGGAGGCGCGAGATTCGTCAACGCACCTCAGTATGTGATGTTGGCGAAGGAAAAGACCTCGCGACCCCTCTATGCCGCAGTGGTAAGGATTGCGGCCCAGAGCGAGAGCTTCGAAGACACCTGGGAGATCCTCCGAAACCTGGCCGGAGCCATGCGCGTTTTCGCCCACCCGACCGGCAATGAACTCATCCCTCTCAACAACGAAGGCTACCCCGGTGACGCCCATCTCGAGGATTTACTGCGCCGACAAACCCGCCGAAGCGGGATGCTCCTCAACCTCGATGAGTTGATCGGCTTCGTTCACTTCCCTTCTTCAGCGGTTCGAACCCGAGGCTTTCAAAGACAAACCTTGGCGACTAAGGCTGCGCCAAGAACGCTCACAGGCTCTGAAGGATTGATCCTGGGAGAGAATACCCATCTTGGCGAGACGCGGGTTGTAAGGCTATCACCAGAGCAGCGCACCAAACACATCTACACGATCGGGGTGAGCGGGACGGGGAAGAGCACCTTACTTTTCAACCTCATCCGCCAGGACATCGAAGCAGGCGAAGGCTTCGCGCTTCTTGATCCGCACGGTGACTTGGTCGACCGGGTATTGGGATGCATTCCCGAGCATCGGGTGAAGGACGTGATCTTGGTCGACCCCTCGGATGAGACTGCGTCAATCGGCTTCAATGTTCTGGTGGCGCATAGCGATCTTGAAAAGACCTTGCTTGCCTCCGATCTGGTCGCCGTTTTTCGGAGACTGAGCACGTCGTGGGGCGACCAAATGGAGGGTGTAATTCGGAATGCGATCCTGGCGTTTCTCGAAAGCAGCCGGGGCGGAACTCTCTCCGACCTCCAGCGGTTTCTCCTTGATCCCAGATTTCGCGAAGCGTTCTTGGAAACCGTCCACGACCAGGAAATTCAATTCTACTGGCGCAAGGGTTTCACCCAGCTTGGCGGCAACAAATCGGTGGGCTCCGCAGTCACGCGATTAAACGAATTCCTTTCGACCAAACCGCTTCGCTACATGGTAGCGCAACGCCACAACCGGCTCGATTTCGGTTCGATCATGGACTCGAAAAAGATCCTTCTCGCCAAGCTCTCTCAAGGAGCCATGGGAACCGAAAACCTGCACCTCCTCGGTTCGCTTCTTATGGCCAAGTTTCAGCAGACCGCGATGGCACGACAAAATCAGGAAGAAAGTCGGCGTCAACCCTTCTGGATTTACGCGGATGAGTTTCAAAACTTCATTACTCCGAGCATGGCTGAGATTTTGTCCGGGGCGCGCAAGTACCGCGTGGGGCTGATCCTTGCTCACCAAGAGTTGCGACATTTGGAGAAGGATCGCGAGGTGGCGAGTGCCGTACTCTCGAATCCCTACACACGGGTCGTGTTTCGAGTGGGTGATGCGGATGCACGGACCTTGGAACAAGGCTTCTCCTCATTCAAAGCCCGAGACCTTCAGAACCTTGGCACCGGAGAAGCCATTGTCCGGGTCGAACGGAGTGAGTCCGATTTCAATTTGTCGGTTCCGCTTCCTGTTGATCCCGATCCATCCGAGGCGGCTAGACGACGCAATCAAGTTATCGAGGCATCCAGACGCGCCTATGCGCCCCCGAGGGCGCAAATCGAAGCCGAATTGCGAAAGCAATTCGAGGGCGAGGCGAGCCGTGACATCCCACCGGCACCAAAGCCAGCGACGAAAAAACCGGACAAGGAAAGACCGGCTACTGAGGCCTCCGCTTCCCCTCCCGCAGAGCCAATGGTTGCACCACCGCCAAGCCCGGTGTCCAAAGTTGAATTAAAGTCTGACCCTGCGGAACCATTGCCAAAGGACGTGCCGACAGTCTCAGAGCCAAAGCCTCCTGCAGACTTGGGTCGTGGCGGTAATCAACATCAAGAGATCCAGAAACGGTTAAAGGAAGCTGCCCAGCAACTCGGGTATCTTGTGACAGCGGAAAAGCCGGTATTGGATCGAACCGGCAGCGTCGATCTAGCCCTTGAACAGCCGAATCGAACCATCGCCGTCGAAATCACGGTCACGACAACCATCGATCATGAAGTAGGAAACGTGCTCAAGTGTCTTCGAGCGGATTTCCAAACGGTGGCGGTAGTGTCGAGCAGCGAAACCAAATTGAAGCAGATGAAGGAAGCGGTGGCCGGAGCCATTGTTCCCGAACGTTCAACGCGCGTTGGGTATTTTTCCCCCGATCAATTCATCGACCATTTGCAGCGGTTGGCGAGGGAAGACGGGGCGGCCGTTTCTCCATCATCAATGGAAACCAACCGACGCGGATACAAGGTGAGGCGCTCGGCTCCGAAGCTAACGCCAGAGGAGCTGAAGGTGAAGGAAGCCGCCGCTTTGCGAATGGTTGCCGAGACGATGAAACAACCTTTCGTAAAATGACGATCATCAGCGCGATAAACCTGGCACGACAGTTTCAACTCGACCGGGATTTCCACCACACGCTTCACCGTGCAACTCGTTCTCGTCCGTCTGGAGGGTATCCGTTTTACCAACCACTTCTATACGTTACAGCAAAAACTCGGGGACTTGCCAAATCGGTGCCGCTTTGCTGCCGCTTCCCCTGCCGCGGCAGCTACATTACATACCGTGGGTATTTCGGCATTATTCGCGCACAGATTCTTCCAAGAATCACTGCATACTCGAAGCTCTTTGAGTGAGTTGCACAATCTGCTTTTACGACACGGGTTTGCAGGTTCATATTAACATCATCTCGAGCAATTCCAGCTCCTTTGCAAGTTCCACTTTCAGACATTTCGCCATAAAGACGAATAAGACACATCACATTTAGTCCGGAGGAAACCGGCGAACCGGTCGCAGATCGTAGTGAGCGCTCGGCACTAATCCGAGCTGGTACGATCTCGCATAAATGCGGATATTTTTTGTGCCCAGCCGCACCGAAGAACAATCTTCAACATTTCGTCACATTTTTCGCCAATGAACAGGGCATTATTGAGTCTTGACTACGTATGCTATTATATTTGAATACACTTGTTCCTTATTTTAACACTGCAATGACTATCATGTATTCACGGAATTGTGCCACAAATCATCCCGAAGCGATCACTATAAAAGAACTGCGGACAAAAAACAGAGCAGCAAGCTCTGCCCTTCGCAAAGCTTTGCGAGAGTTTCGCCACAGCGTAACAACAAAAAGCACTCGGGATCGGTTGTCGTACACGCACGGACTCTTAAACGCGTTGGCGTGGCAGGTGACGCGGTTTCATTATGCCGCGCTATTTTCAAAGCCCTTGCCAAAGATCAAGTAATTCAAACCTCCAGCTCGACTGGAGGCTTTTCTTAAGGTAGTTGCATTCGACTAATACG
>Ga0206970_10268_pt1 | contig 12113 bp, 14 predicted proteins | sample Alteio_BWOrgHeat_88_FD_152964 | JGI IMG/M metagenome (GOLD analysis project Ga0206970, IMG submission 152964) | Enriched cells from forest soil in Barre Woods Harvard Forest LTER site, Petersham, Massachusetts, United States -... | ecosystem: Environmental > Terrestrial > Soil > Temperate forest >... | reverse complement strand
CACCGGCGGACCGGTTATAGGTCATGCAAATGAAGTGCCATTTGTTGTCGGAAATGGGCGGCAGGGTACCGAAGTTGAGCGCGCCGCCGGGGGCGTTCATGGCAATGTCGCCGGGACCATCCGCTTGCACGACGATGAGGTCATTGACTGGCGCGCCGCCGGGGCGGCCCATGATTGCCGCGCCATAGGTGCCGGGGGCGTTGGGGTCTGTTCCCGCCGAGCGCATCCAGAACGTAAATGTTCCGCTGGTGCCGTCAAAGTTGGTGGAGCTGGGAACGGTGATGCCATCCACATCGGTGGCCACAAATTGCATCACGCCCGAGCGCGTCATTGTACCGTCGGAACTGGAAGCCAGCCAGTGGGCGCCATTATTTGCGCCAAACCGCGGGGGGGGTGGCCGGGTTCGTGTCCAGCAGAAACACATTGCTGTAGGCGAGGCTGATTGGGTCTGCCGTGACCACCGCCACCAGGCTGGTGGCCGAGCCATAATTGTTGGTGATCACGAGATCATAGTTGCCGGCCTTGGCGGCGTTGAGATTGGCAATGGAGAGCAACATATTGGTGGCGCCGGAAATGGCGCTGCCATTTTTGCGCCACTGGCAGGAAAGCGGTGGTACCCCGATGGCATAGGGGTTCAAAGTCACCGAGTCGCCCGGACTGCCCACAACCGAACGGGGAGACATGGTCACGACGGGTTTGTCAGTAACAATGAATCCCGAGATGGTGCCGGCGCTGTCGTAACCCGTAGGGGGGCCGCCGGTGCCGCCATGCGCTGCTACATTGCTCATGATCCTGACGTGATCCGCACTCAACTGTGGGGTGACGGTACTGAGGCCGCCTCCATGGCCCCGGACCCAAGGAGCACTTCCCGCGTCCACCGCCACGGGGGGAGTGCCAGGGTAGGTAACGGAATTTGTAGTTAAGTGGTTCACGTCAATGACCAATGCGTTGGTCAGCGTCTGCATGGAGTCGCTGGCAGCAATCAGTTCCACCACAAAAGGAGTATTCGTGAAAACCGTGCTCAGGCCGGTGACATCCACGATATAACCCCCGGGCCTGGCACTGTTGTCCGCGCCGCCAGGCGGACCGAAATTAATGCCATCGCGCAAGAAACTTGCATAAACCTGGTCCTCGCCGCCGGTAAGGTATGCGTTCGGGAAAAAGGTGAGTATATTATAAACCGGAGAATTGTTGGCGGCCACATAGCCTCCGAACCCGCTGAAATTCGCGGTGTTGGCGGACCAACTGACATCCAGCGAGCCATTTGGCAGGGGATTCAGACCGCCGGTGGAAGTACCGGTGCTGACCGTCTCGTCTAATGCGATACGGTAAGGCGCGGAAAGAGCGCAGATACCATAGCCAGAGTTCATCGGCGTCAAATTCTGCCATCCGTTTGGAGGGACGCCGAAGGCGGTGAGCGTGACCGGGAAGCCGCTATAGCTGGCATAACCGCAGTAGTTGACCTGGAAGTGCATGGCCACGGTCGCGGAGTGGCTGACACCAAGCATCAGGGCGGCGGCAGATACGGTGCAGGCGACCTTTTTGACGTGGTGATTTTTTGCAAAGGGATGGTGTTTCTTCATAATGACTCTTGGTTGATAATTTTACCGCCATAAATCCCCGCCAAGAGAGTTATAAAGGCAACAAAAAATTGACGCGCCGCATTTTTAAACGCAAAAGCGAATTGTGTCAAACTTCATTCCTGATTGGCAGTGGCTTAATAGATTGCAGCGCGCTCAAATTGATTGTTTGCACCGAAGCCGATGTGTTCTCAATAATCGTGGTAACACTGCCATTTTGCGAAAAAGCCAGCACATGCAGCGATGGGTCGCCCGATACCGCCCCGATGCGGACTGCACCCGGCCGGACGTAGTGCATCAATTCGCGCAGACGGAAATAAGTGCCGGATGGAGTGAAGGCCGTCAGGCCCGTGTTATTGGTGAGGGTGAGGGCGGCACTATAGGCGACTTCCCAATAGCTGACACCCGCCAGGGTCAAATCATTATACAAATCTTCGAAGAGTGGATCTCCCATTTCAGTCTGCGCCGTGGTCAGCCCCTTGAAGCTTCCGAAATCGCGCAGGTAGGAACGGTACGGATCGGCTGTGCCGTAATCATGATATGAAATTCGTCCGACGTATTTCCACATGTCAGGGTCATTCAAGACCGGGGTGATGTAACTCCAATCGGTTTGGGGAGCGACGGCTTCCGCGTATTGGACCTGGGTCGCGAGCCCTTGGGCCAGGAACCGCGGGCCAAGGGCCTTTATGTCGTCAGTCAGGATCGTATAGGCCATGCTCGGTTCGTTGTAAATCACCCCGTAACTGATGTTGATTCCGTAATTGGTTTTCAAGTAGAGCGAACTGGCCCAGATTTGCTGGGCCCGTTCGCCCGGATGATTCAACACCCAAGGCTTGGAATCGGAAGCGTGAGTGGGATAGCCGGGGCTTGAATAAAAAGACGGTTGAAAACCTTCGGCGAGAATTCGGTTTTGATAATGGACCAAATAACTGGCGTCCTGAGCGCTGAGCGTGTCTGCCTCGAACAAATTCCAGTCAACCGCTTCACAATCGCCGTCGTCGGTGCCGGTGCCATCAATGCGCGGGCCGACTTCCCACGTCCGCGTCCCGGTCAGACCCAGGTCATCCGTCAGATAATCGAGATATTGATAATTGACCGGGTCGGCGACGGCCTGCGGCAACATGCTCTCGGTCCAGGCGGTGCCGCCCAGAACACCGCCGCCATGGCCCCACCCGGCAATCGTTTGAAACGCTTGAGCTGGTTGAATGACTACATCAGGGCAAAACCCGCGGCAGCAAAATGCCAGCAGTTCGCTGAGAACAAACCAAGAATTCAAACCCCAGCCGACGTTTTTGCTATCAGGCAAGGCTTTTGGCTCATCGCCACTACCCTCGCCCATCCCTTCTCCGGCTTCAAGTGCTTACACGGACGATGTCACGCAAGCTTTTCTGAAAATCACGCGTGCCAGGCGGGGACGCATTTGACCATTTTCCACATCATCTGATCAAGGTCGAGATTTTCGGCGCGGGTGTTGGCGAAGGCGGCCCAGCAAAGGCCGCTGCCGGTGCGCACCATGATGGTGAGGGTGCCGGGCAGGCTGCCGGAGTGCCACCAGTTAGGAATACGATTGACGCACCAGCCGCAGGCGTAATTGGCATTCTGGGCGGTGGCGGTGGTCATGTCTTTGATGGTGTCGGCGGCGAGTATGTTCGGCATGGTTTTGAACCCGTCCACGTGCATGGCGAAACGAACCAGGTCGCTGGGCGTGGCGATCCAGCCGCCGTGGGAATCCATGCGGGTGACGTTCATGCCATACACATCGGTGCCCGAGCCGGCCTGTCCATAATAAATGACTTCATCCGGCGCGCGCTGGGCGAGGGTGTTGCCGCCGATGCGCATGTCCTTGATGCCGCATTTGGACAATACGGCCTGCTTCACATATTCCGCATAGGGCTGCCCGGTGATTTTTTCAATCACACGGCCCAGCAGACAAAAGCCAAAATTCGAATAGGCATAGTGGGTGCCCGGCTCGTTTTCCAACGGCAGGTTGTGGAGCGTCCAGGTGATGAGCTCGCGGTGATTCAACTTTGGTTTGTAAAACATCGGATCAACAGCGGTCTTGCCGGTATTGTCCCAACCGCCGCAGGTGTGGGTGAGCAGGTGGTGCAGGGTGATTTTGGCGACCCGGTCGGGATATTTTTCCATGTAATCAAATTTCAGGATGCCGTCCGCGCCGAAGATCAGATCATCCAATTTCAGGCGACCTTGCTCGATGAGTGTGAAAACGGCGACCGACGTGATGGGCTTGCTGACGCTGGCGATGCGGAACAGGCTGGAGGGGGTTACCGGCGTGCCTGCCGATTTGTCTGCCAGCCCGAAACCTTGCTGGTACACGAATTCTCCGTGCCGCGCCACGGCCACGGACAGGCCGGGGGCATTCGACTTTTCCATCGTGTCCCGCGCGATGGCGGCAATGGCTGCCTTCTCGGCCTCCGTGGGCAGATGTTGCGTTTCGGTCTGCGTGGCGGTGGCAGCCAGTGGACGAAAAACGGCGGGTACAACTCCCGATGCGGCGGCCAGAGCCATCCGTTTCAGGCAGGTGCGGCGGGTTATTTGTTTCATGGTTGGATGGAGGCGCAGTATTTTCCCTGGGAGAACCTAGGACAAGGATTTTTGTGGCGGCTGGCTGTGGGTTGCGCGAGGAGACGCGTGCGCGGTGTTGAATAATCTTTGACAGAAATTCGCAAGTGGGCTTTTATAATCCCATGATAATAGTCGGACTGGAAAAGGCTCCCGTGCACAGCTTCGTGCAAAGCCGGTCGTATAATTCATAGTTAGGCCACTTGAGCGCATTGAGCATGAAGACCAAGCGAAAACCAAAGTTCAAGGTTTTCGGTGGACGCTGCCCGAAGTGTGGCAGCCCTGACACACAGCTAGATTTGACAGCGGTTGAGAATTTGAAGCGAGTGCCGTTGTCGGCAGTCACGAGCAGCATTCTTCCGGGCATGGGCACGCCGGTTCGGATGCTCTGCACGAAATGCAAAGCGAAATTTTTAGGATGAGATTGTTTTTATGAAAATCAAAGCCCCCATCCTTGGAACAGCGTTCGGGCTCATCGCTGGCGCGATGATTCTTTTTATGCCAGTGCCTTTTCGGTCTGCACCATATTGGATTCGCCATTTTGAGGAGGCAGGCCTTAATCATCTGACCTCTTTGCTGTTCCCAAACCCGTATTCGACCGGCAGAGATGTGTTTTTCTTGTTGATGGGTTTGCTGCATTTCTTCATTTGGGCGGTTGCCGGCGCGTTGATGTTTTTTGGCGGTGCGGTTTTGTTTTCCAAAGCGCAGAAGAGATGATAGCCTTGCCGCCTGACATCACTCGAGCCAACGCCGGTTACGCCCTGCTGTTTTCGCTTCGGGTTTCCGGTTGGCGAGAGTCACCGGCGGCGTGGCCTAGTTCTTGGTCGTTGGACAAAATGAGCAAGCCATGAAGCAGGTTACCTACAGTGTCATTCTTGGGTGTAGCCTCACAGCGCTTTTGTATGCACTAATCCAGATTCCAACTTCAGGTCCGACACCGCTTGATATGTTCGTGGTTTTAGCATTCCAGGTTCCGACAATGCTCATTACAAAGGATAGAGTTCTTGGAGAGTATGTTTTCTACGCGATTCAGGTTCTGTTTTTTTCCACCTTGTGCTACGGAATAATGGTGCTGGTTAAGCGCCTTGTCATTACCCACATCTTTTTCGGGCTTGCGTGAAGATTGCTAATGGGGCAACAAATTGATTTTGTAAGGTTTGTCTATGGACGGCGGGCTTGGTTCCTCCCCGGCGCCGAACATGACTACGAGCTTATTAGCGCCCGCCCAGTGGGCGCAAAGTGAATTTGCGCTGGCCGAACTGGGGGACCGGCGCCTCACGCAACGGCTGGTGCAGATTGGCACCGGCCTGGCGCAACATCCTGGCGGCACGTTGCCGCAGGCGTTTCCGACGATGAAAGACCTTAAAGCGGCCTACCGGTTTTTCCACCAGCCCAAGGTTGGGCCGGAACAAATCCAGACTCCGCATTGGGAACAGACGCGCGCCCAATGCTGCCAGCCGGGCGAATATCTGCTGATGGAAGATACGAGCGAACTCGATTATAGCGGCCATGACAGCTGTGACGATTTGGGGCCGATCGGCAACGGGCGGGGACGGGGGCTGCTGCTGCACACGACGCTGGCGGTGCGGGTGGAAGCCTGGGATTTGGCGCAGCGCCCCGAAGGCCTCGTCGTGGGTTTGTTGGGCCAGCGGAGCTGGTGCCGCCGTGGCCCGCCCAAACGCGGGCGGGAGGGCTGGAAAGAACGCATTCAACGCCCGCGGGAATCGCAGCGCTGGGCGGCGGTGCTGGCGCAAACCCAGCGTCCACCGGCACACAGTCACTGGGTGTGGATCGCGGACCGGGAGGCCGACTTCTATGAACCGATGGATCACTGTCGCCGCGCTGGCGTGCACTTCGTGATCCGCGCCTACCGGGACCGGCGGCTGGCCGATCAGACCGGCTATTTAAAAGACGCGCTGGCACAACTGGCCGTGTGTGGCACGCTGGCCGTGGAACTGCGTTCGCGGGCGGGTCAGCCGGCCCGCACCGCCCAAGTTGAGGCACGCAGCGGGACTGTGCGGTTCAAAGGGCCCGAGCGGCCGGATGGAGACAAGCCCGACTTCACGGCCAACGTCGTTGAAGTCCGCGAAGCGGACGCCCCGGCGGGCGTTGAGCCGCTGCGCTGGCTGTTGCTGACCTCGTTGCCCTGCCAGCACTGGTCGGAAGTGCAACGTATTGTGGGGCGATACACCGCGCGCTGGTGGATCGAAGAATATCACAAGGCGCTCAAGAGCGGCGTCGGTGCCGAAGAGAGCCAGTTGCAACAGGCCCATCGGATCGAAACCCTGGTGGCAGTGCTGGCCATCGTGGCGGTTCGTTTGCTCAATGCCAAATGGCTGGCGCGCACACACGGTGACCAGCCCGTGGATGCGCAGGTGTTTGGCACGCAAGCTTTGGAACTGCTGGCCGCGAAGTTTGGACGGCCACCAGATGGCTGGACTCATCAAAATGCGTTGGTGGCGGTGGCGCGTTTAGGCGGGTTCCTCGCCCGCAAACAAGACGGCCTGCCCGGCTGGCAAACCATCTGGCGCGGCTGGCAACGCCTGATGTGGATGTGTGAAGGATTAGAAACCCTCAAACCATCATGAAAAAGATGTGGGTAATGACAAGGGTTAAGCGCCTCCGACAGCCCGAGGAGCAGAAGCGCAAATGAACATTACATTGCCCAACCATTCTCTGGAGCCAATGCCGACTGCGCTGGCTCGTCCGCTTTCGCGATTAACATTATCGGACTGGCGTGGCTCCGGACGCTAAGCGACATGAAACGTCCGGGCATTCTCGCGCAGAAACGATATGTGGCTGCACTCACACCACATTTAGCCGCTGCTCAGTCGTTCATCGCCCAGTTCTCGGATCAGCCTGTGGAGATGGTGGAGGGAGGCTGGCTGAATTCGCCCCTCGCACCATTTGACAACATTACACAGCAGTTTCTTCATCCGGTTCGCCCAGCGACCACATCCATTCGAGCATTCTATCGAAATCCACCATCACGCCGTAATCGAGCTTTTATGGCACTGGTATCCAAGCAGAAGTCTGGCTGGATATTGGATCCTTCGAAGGATGCATTATTCGACGCGAGGTTTGTTTTCATAGGTATGCGCGATACCGGGCTGCGGCTGGTCTATTCGTTCGATTCCGAGCAGGCTGATTTGGATGTGTTGTTTAGCGCACTCTGGAATCCAAATGGATTAGCGAATCCGGGCACGACTATTGGCCCGGTTGCCGTACGTTACGCCAAGTCCATACCTCCCGAGACTTCGACACTCCGCTTCGTATTAGACATTCGGTCTTCGTATCCTGCGGTGCTTGTTTACGCCCCACGCCAGCGCATCGCAGACGTATTCGCGCTGGCGGTCAAGCACGCTAATTTCATACCTCAATTTGTGCGAGCATTGAATCATGCCTACGGACGGAAAAATGTCGCTTAAATTCAATCGCTGCATCCAACATCGGCTTCGCAACCGCTCGGGCGGGGAGAGGGAGTCGAAGCCGGTGTCACGATGCATCCTGCTGTTCACGGCACTGGCCTTCTCCCTGGTTCCAATTCAGCCGACTGTGGCCAGCGCAGAGGAAACGGCGGCGATGCGCGCGTCAGATTTTTTGGATTCGATTGGTGTTAATTCGGCCATTAATCGTCGTGGCGAATCGCTGGCCAAGACTGCGGAGTGCGCCAGGTATGTGGGCATACGATGGTTTCGCTCGGGGATTGAGGATGGCAAGGATGTGCAGGCGTTTATTGATTTGCATCGGCAAACGGGCGCGCGGTTTAGCTGGTCGCCGGGTAGCGGGGGTTCGGATATTCCGCGATTGATTGAGACGGCCAAACAACTCGCGGCGGCGGATGCGTTGCTGGCGTTTGAAGGGCCGAACGAACCGAACAATTGGGGAGTGACTTATCAGGGCGAAAGCGGCGGCGGCAAAGCTGCATCGTGGATAGCGGTGGCGAAGTTGCAGTCGGCGCTCTATCAAGCCGTGAAAAGCGACCCGGTTTTGCAGCGCTATCCGGTGTGGTCCATTTCGGAGGGCGGGGCGGAGAAGGACAATGTGGGGTTGCAATTTCTGACGATTCCGGACGGGGCGGAGACACTATTGCCCGCCGGTACAAAATTTGCGGATTTCGCGAATGTCCATAATTACATTTATCATTCAAGTTCGCCGAATGTGGAGGACAACAAAACGTGGAAGGCGGCGGACCCGAGCCCTGATTGCAGGGTGGATGGTCTCTATTGCGAGTATGGCCGGACGTGGGCGAAGCATTTTTCCGGGTACACGCCGGAGCAGCTTGCGACCTTGCCGCGGGTGACCACGGAGACGGGCGAGCAAATTGGCGGAGCCATCACGGAGGACGTCCATGCGCTCAATTTGCTCACGTTATATTTGGACCAGTACAAGCGCGGTTGGAGCCATACGGCGGTGTATTTGTTGCGAGACCGGGTGGACGAGGCGGGCAATCAAAAATATGGATTTTACCGGCCAGATTATACGCCGCGAAAAGCTGCGGTCTATTTGCACAATTTGACGACCGTTTTGGCTGATGGTGACTCACAGTTCAAGCTGCGGAAACTGGATTATTCCATCCAACCTGAGCCGGCGACTATACACGACATGTTGCTGCAAAAAAGCGACGGCACATTCGATTTGGTGGTATGGGGAGAACAGGTCAGCGGGACGAACCAAGTGGCGGTGCAATTTGCGAAGACGTTGAGCGCCGTGAAGATTTATGATCCTACGGTAGGGACAGATGCGATTGAGGAGAAGCATCATGTTAAGTCGCTGTTGCTGACGATGAGCGACCATCCGTTCGTTATCGCGATAACCCGTTGATTGGGTCACGAGCCATATCAGCAGCGCGCGATGTGATGCAGTCTTGCTTGGGGGTGCAGTTCAATGGCTGAACGGCAGCCTTCCGCGCTGCTTGTTCGCGCCTCGAAAATAATTACACTTATTCCAAGCCGATTTTTTTGCGTTTGCGGTAAAGCGTAGCTTGGTCGATTCCAAGAATTTCAGCGGCTTCAGACAGGGCGGGAGTTCGTTCAAGGATTTTGCGTATGTGCACTTCTTCGAGCTTTTCCATTGAAATCAAGGAACCGGCTTGCGGTAAAAATTCACCGGAAACGGTCGCCGGCGAATTTTGCCCGCGCAATTCGGCGGGAAAATCATCCAGTGAAAGTTTATCGCTTTGGGCCAGGATCACAGCCCGTTCGACGGCGTTCCTCAGTTCCCGCAGGTTCCCCGGCCAATGGTACGCCCGGATGCAAGCAACGACTTCGGGCGAAAGACCGCCGAGTTGGCGCATGCATTGATCGGCGAAATATTTTTCATAATGTTCGGCGAAACGTATCAAATCGCCGTCGCGCTGACGCAACGGCGGCATTTCCACCGCAATGACATTGAGCCGGAAATAAAGGTCTTCACGAAACAGCCCGTCAGCCACCCGCTTTTTCAAATCACGGTTGGTCGCCGCGATGACGCGGAGACTGGCATGGCGCGTCACATTTTCGCTGAGCCTTTCGTATTCGCGCTCCTGGAGGAGCCGCAACAGCTTGGGCTGGATTTCCATCGGCAGATCACCGATCTCATCGAGAAAAAGTGTTCCACCCTCGGCGGCCTTGACCTTGCCCCAATGATCTTTGATGGCACCCGTGAATGAGCCACGTACATGACCGAACAATTCGCTTTCCAAAAGTTCCTTCGAAAGGCTCGGACAACTCACGGTCACAAACGGTTTTTTTGCCAGGTGGCTTTGGTCATGGATGGCGCGGGCCGTGACGCTTTTGCCCGTGCCACTTTCGCCGAGGATTAGTATCGAGGCGGGTGTTTTGGCGGCACGCGTGAGGATATCCATGATTTCGTTCATGGCAGGGGTGGTGAAGTCCAAAATCGGTTCGAGCCTTTGCGCTCTGGTTTCGGTGACTACCTCTTCCAGACGTTCAATGCGCTGGCTCATTTGACCAAATCGCTGCAACCGCGCGAGCACTGTTATGAACTGTTCGCGCTGAAATGGCTTTTCGAGAAAATCCACCGCGCCACGCCGCATGGCTTCGACGGCGGTTTGCACGCTGCCGTGCGCCGTGAAGATGACGACGGCAACGAGGGGAAATTGGTTCTGGATTTTGGCCAGCACGTCCAGGCCGTTTTCCTCGCCGAGGCTGACATCCAGCAGAACGGCGTTCCATTTGTCTTCCTTGAGCCAGTTGAGTCCAATTTGCCCGGACTCGACGCCTTCTGCGTAGTGGCCGCATTCCTCGATCAAAAAGCAAGTCGCGTCTCTGAACGTTTTATCGTCATCAATGACCAGAAAATCCATAAATTTATTTTATTAATGTGATACGTGACGCGGGACAGGTGACGGTGGAAACTGCTGCAGCCGGGCAAAACTGTCGAGGGTTCACTCCAAGTCGATTGCGAAGGTGTTCCGGGCCGAGCGAGGTTCTTGGTCTGATTCCGCCAGTGTGCCGGGTAGTCATCCATTGTCAAATGCAATAATAGACCGCGCAAAAAACGCGATTCGGCCATGAATCGTGCAGGATGCATTTATCAACTTTCTGAACGAGCGGGAAAACATAAGGAAAAACAGGGCAAATTGCATGGCACTCAAAAAGCTGAATGAATCTTGGAAGGCGAGAGAACGCGAACTGAAGCTAAACGTACATTAACTATACTGAACATAAAGCAATCAACCAGCGATCCTCGCCTTCCGGTTTTCTAAAATACAACTCATAAAAACTATGTTAGCACTCACCCTATTTGACCCGATGTTTGGCGCCATTGGCTATTCACTCATTTATCTTCTGTTTGGAGGTGGATTGGGAGGCGCCGTTCTGATTTTCATCTTCGCAAAAATGCTGGGCAAATGATCCGACTTAACCGCAACAAAACAAACACACTGAAATCAAAAGACAAACCAAACATATGAAAAAAACATCCCTCCAAATACGCGGCGCAAAAGCGCTTGGGCTTGTCCTTTGCCTCGCTGCATTACCGCTCGCAACCATGGTGACCGGCTGTGCGGGCGACCGCTATCACCAAAGCACCGGTGAGGCGATTGACGACCAGGGCATCACCATGCGCGTTAAAAGCGCGTTGTCAGGCGACGCCGAATACAAGTACGAAGGCGTGCAGGTGCAAGTCTTCAAAGGCACGGTTCAACTGAGCGGATTCGTCGACACCCATGCGCAAAAAAGCCGTGCTGCCGATCTGGCGAAGAGCGTTGAAGGTGTGAAGGACGTGCAAAACAACATCACCGTCAAAGGCTGATCAAACTCGGGCGGCGCAGGTGGATATTCCTGCCTGCGCCGCCGAACCTCCATCATTATGCCACTTATATCTGTCGTCGTAACTTTAATCGTCGTGGGAGTATTGCTTTGGTTGGTAAACTCGTACATTCCCATGGATGGCAAGATTAAGAAAATTCTTAATGTCGTCGTGGTAATCTGCGTAGTGGTTTGGCTCCTCTACGCCTTTGGCGTTATCAACCGCGCCGATGAAATAAGAGTTCCGCAACTGCGTTGAACCAATTGCCATAGCGGGGCGGGCGGTAAATCAGCGGAAGATCCACCGACACCGCCGTATCCGTTCCAACCGGCGTGGTTCGTTTCAGGCGGACGCGGCGTGTCAGGTTGTTCATCGCTCGACTTTACTTTAAGGAGGACGTGCCGGTATTTTCTCCAGGGAGGGACAAGGATGTTTTGAGGCGCGGGCGGCGAGGCGGTTTCCATCATCCGCTCGATTTGCGATTTGCTGCTTGGACAAGGCGGAAGAAATCAATCACGCTATGGCGCAGTACCGTCCGATCCACGACTGTAGTTGGTTGAAACTCAACTCCGAGATATGAACGAACAAAATCACGAAGAGCGGATTAGCGAGCTCGAAAAAAGCCTTTCGGATGCGCATGAAGCCAGCAAGGGGATGTTTATCCTGATTAACGTCATGGCCGACTTCCAGAAAACCGCC
>Ga0206970_10266_pt1 | contig 12165 bp, 6 predicted proteins | sample Alteio_BWOrgHeat_88_FD_152964 | JGI IMG/M metagenome (GOLD analysis project Ga0206970, IMG submission 152964) | Enriched cells from forest soil in Barre Woods Harvard Forest LTER site, Petersham, Massachusetts, United States -... | ecosystem: Environmental > Terrestrial > Soil > Temperate forest >... | reverse complement strand
CCGATTCGATGCGTAAAGCTGCAGCCGAGGTTGGCGCGACGATCAAGATCGGTGGGATGCTGTACGAAACCACCTCATCACACGATGCGGTACAAAGCGCCTGGGACGCCGGCTTTTTAGCGCAGGGCGGAAGCACCGCCGATTACTTTATTGTACACAATTATTATACCCCCTACCAGGATAATTCATCAGTTGATGTGATACTCAATACCGCCATTGCCAGTACAAAATCAGTAATGGATTATATGAATACTTTGGCCCAAAGTTCATCCGCCGGCTCAAAACCAATTCCCTTGACCGAGTGGAATATACAGGCACAAGGCTCATTACAGCAGGTATCTAATATAGCGGGCATACATGCGGTGATGGTACTGGGCGAACTTTTGAAAAACAAGTATGGAATGGCCAGTCGCTGGGATCTGGCTAATGGGTGGAGCGGAGGTAATGACCAGGGTTTGTTTAATATCGGTGACGAGCCCAATGCTTCAAAATGGAACGCCCGGCCCGCGTTTTACTATCTATACTACTTCCAAAAGTTCTTTGGTGACCAAATGATCTCGTCGTCAGTACAGGGTAGCAGCGACGTTTTGAGTTATGCCTCGTCGTTCTCATCCGGTCAGGCAGGGGTTGTGTTGATTAACAAAAGCACTACCAACCACATATTAAGCGTTAGCATCAAAAACTATGCGGCGGGTGTCAATTTCTATTACTACACTTTGACAGGAGGCAGCGATGGCACCTTTTCGCGGAAAGTATTAGTTAATGGCAATGGGCCATCCGGCGTATCGGGAGGGCCGGCTAATTATGATACCCTGCCTGTGAATATGGGTTCGGTGCAAAACGGCATTACCGTGGATGTGCCGCCACATGGCGTTGTTTTTTTAGTTGCCGATAAAAAATGAGCGTTTTACTTACTATCTTGACTAAACATGCATAAGTACTTTGTTTTAATAATCGTTTGTTGCTGTGTGTTAACAAGCCGGGCGGCTATCAAACTTCCTGCCTTGGTTGGCGACCATATGGTTTTGCAGCGCGATAAGCCCATCAATGTTTGGGGTTACGCCAAACCTGCCGAAGCTATCACGATAACCTTCGCAGGGAAAACCTTTACTGCGACCACTGATAACAATGGCAAATGGGCGGTGAAGATGGCGGCTTTAAAAGCAGGCGGCCCGTACCAAATGGTTTTGAGAGGCGAAAATACCATCACTTTGAACGATATTTTGATTGGCGATGTGTGGATCTGTTCGGGCCAATCAAATATGGAGTTTAACCTAAGCCAGGGAAATAACGCCGTTGAAGAAGTTAAAAATGCCAATTATCCGCAGATCAGGCTGTTCAGTGTCAATAAGGGTATTGATCTAACGCCGCTCGAAGATACGCGTGGTAACTGGTCGGTATGTACCAGCAATTCGGCTCAATATTTCCCGGCGATAGGTTACTTTTTTGCGCGGGATATTCAACGCGATGTTAAGATACCGATAGGGCTGATCAACGCAAGTTGGGGCGGTACGGTGATCGAAAGTTGGATAAGTAAAGAAGGTTTGGCTGATGAGCCAACTTTTGGCTCGAAGGCGCAGCAGGTAGCGGTATTTGATACCGCAACGTACAACAGAGAGCACCGCAAATTACATGCTGATTGGGTGGCAGATTTTAACAAACAAGACAAAGGGTTGGTTGATGGCCAATATGTTTGGGCCAAAACTACCGATCTGCCCGATTGGAAACCGATCAACCTGCCTACCATCTGGGGCTTTACCGGCAAACCCGATCTGTGGGAAATGAGCGGGGTAGTTTGGTTTAAAAAGGTGGTAAACCTAAGTAAAGCGGATGTTCAAAGTGGTGCTGCACTGAGCCTGAGCTGGATCATGAATGCTGATGAGGCATTTGTAAACGGGGTTGAGGTTGGGCATACGCCCGACATCTGGGGTTTTAAGCGCCTGTACCAGGTGCCGGCCAACGTGTTGAAAGAGGGCGAGAATACCATCACCGTAAGGGTAGAAAATTATGGCGGCGATGGCGGCTTTGTGGATAACGGTCAAAATTTTTATCTGAAAACAGCAGCCAATACACTAAATCTTACCGGAGAGTGGAAATATAAGATCGGCTATACACTAACCAAAAGTGATCGCCCCGAAAAGGAGATCAGTCCGAATACTTTACCGACATTGATGTACAACTGCATGATTAGTCCGTTAACCGATCTAAGCATTAAAGGGGTGTTGTGGTACCAGGGTGAGTCGAACTGGTTTAGGGCGTACCAATACAGGGGGTTGTTCCCGATGATGATAGTTGATTGGCGCGCGAAATTTAACCAGGGCGATTTTCCGTTTCTATACGTGCAGTTAGCCGGGTATCATCGCAAACAAAAACAACCCGAAACATCGAGCTATTGGGCAGAGGTACGGGAGGCGCAGGATAAAACTTTAAAAGTTAAAAATACAGGTATGGTCACCGCTTTTGATGTGGGCGATTCATCAAATGTGCACCCAAAAAACAAACAAGAAGTTGCACGGCGATTGGTATTATTAGCTGAAAAGAATGTGTATGGCTTGCAGGTTAAGGCCGATGCGCCGAGATACAAGTCGTTCGAAGTAAAAGATAACGCCATCATCATTAAACTAACCAACCCGGCTGGCGTATTAACCGCAGGTAAAACAGTTGGCGGATTTGCGATTGCAGGCGATGACCATAAATTTTACTGGGCCGATGCCGAAATAGTAAACGATACACAGATCAAAGTTTCGTCGTTACTGGTGCCGCACCCGGTAGCGGTGCGTTATGCCTGGGAAGATGATCCGGCGGATGCCAATGTTTACAACAGTATTCGTTTGCCCTTGTTCCCTTTTAGAACGGACAACTGGAAAGGGCTGACCGATGATAATAAATAACTACAGATGCGCATAAAAGCTGTAATGATCTTACTGGCGATAATATTTTGCGATAGGTCAAATGCGCAGACCTATAACCCATGCGATAAGGACGCGACTGTAGAAACACGCTGGTTGTATTCGAGTATGCAAAGGCTCATCGGCGCGGGCGTTATTTTTGGCCATCATGATGATCTGGCCTATGGCGTTGGTTGGCGCGGCGATGCCGGGCGATCGGATATTAAAACCGTTACCGGCTCCTACCCGGCTTTATATGGCTGGGATGCATCGGGCGTGGAGCTGGGGCACGATAAAGACATCAACAGTATTCCGTTTGAGCAGCAGCGCCAGTATGTTGAAGATGTGTACAACCGCGGCGGTGTCAATACTTTTTGCTGGCATCTCAACAATCCGGTAAACGGCAAAACTGCCTGGGATACTTCAAAAAATTCCGTTAGTCAGTTGATATCCGGTGGCGTACACCATCAGGATTGGGTAGACAGGCTGGATAAATTAGCCGCGTATTTTAAAACATTTAAAGGCAAGGGTGGCGAACCTATACCTATTTTATTCAGGCCCTTTCATGAGTTGACGGGTAGCTGGTTCTGGTGGGGAAAGAGTGAAAGCAACCCGGAAGATTTTAAAAATCTTTGGCGCTTTACCGTGAGCTATCTCCGAGATAAAAAGAAATTACATAACTTGTTGATCGTATATTCGGTAGGCGATAATTTTAGAAACGAGCAGGATTTTATGGAGCGGTACCCAGGCGACGAATATGTGGATGTGGTTGGTTTTGACACCTATTGCAATAACAACGTTGAACAGTTTAAAACCGTGTTAAACCAGCAACTGGCGATCACAAAAAAAATAGCCACGGTGCATCACAAACTGGCCGCTATTGCCGAAACGGGTTACCAGGGTATCCCCAAAAGCGACTGGTGGACGAACGACCTGATGGCTGTTGTATCAAAGTATCCGATATCGTACATGATGCTGTGGCGAAACGGGAATCCGAACCACTATTATGTGCCTTTTCCGGGGCAGGCGAGCGAGGTGGATTTTAAGGCGATGGCTAACAGCTATCAAACGCTATTTCAAAACCGGATAACACCATTGCGCATCTATGGCAATAAATAAACCTACTATGATGAAAAAACTAAAACTTATTTCGGCGATACTATTGTTATCGATATTGCATTGCAGTGCGCAGATCAAACAGGTTAAGTTAACCAAATTCGATCTGCAATCATCGGCGCTGGTTGGTAATTCGGGCGAGGAGTTATCGTCGGTGCAATACCATTCGACTCAGCATTGGTACCCGGTAAACGTGCCGTCAACAGTGCTGACAGGATTAGTTGCCAATAAGGTTTACCCCGATCCGTACCAGGCGTTGAACAACATGCGGATACCCGATGCGAGCGACGAGTTCAACAAACAATATGACCTGGAAAAATATAGCCACCTGCCTGGCGAGCCTAATCCGTGGAAAAAGCCTTACTGGTACCGCACCACCTTTGCAGTGCCGGCAGGTGATAAGGGTAAGATATTTCAACTGATTTTTAAAGGCATTAATTACCGCGCCGCGGTATGGGTGAACGGGCATCAGCTCGCTGATCGCAACCAAATGGCCGGTATGTTTGCCGAATATAGCCTGGATGTAACGAAGCACATCAAAGCCGGTAGCGAGAATGCGCTGGCGGTAGAGATATATCCGTTGGATTATCCGGGTTTGCCCGATACAGAACAACTGAAAGCTTTAGGCCCCTTCTTTTTAAATGGCGGCCCTACCGGCGATATCGGTAAAAATGTAACCATGCTTTGCTCGGTTGGCTGGGATTGGATGCCTCCTGTGCGCGACCGCAACATGGGTATCTGGCAGCCCATTTTTTTACGTACCACCGGCGCGGTAACCATCGGGCACCCGCAATTAAAAACCGATTTGCCAAACCTGCCTAAAGCGGATGTCGCGAAGCTGTCACTTGGGCTTATGCTTAATAATCACGGGCAAACGGCGCAAAATGGCAAGTTAAAAGTGAGTATCGTGCCTGAAAACTTTACCGGCGCATTGCCGATAAGCTTCGAAAAAAGCGTGACTGTTGGCTCTGGTTCATCGGCGACTGTTAGTCTCGATGCTAATAGCGTCAAACAATTAACGATAAAAGCACCGCATTTATGGTGGCCGAATAATTACGGTAAAGCTAATCTATACCGTATCAGAATGCAATATGTTACGGCCGCCGGTGTTGCCGATGATACTTCGTTTGTGTTTGGCATCCGCACTACAACTACCAGCGCGGTAACTACAGCCAATGGCTTTGTGCGCCGCGATTTTTTTGTGAACGGTAAGAAAGTGCATCTGGTTGGCGGGGCCTGGGTTCCCGATATGATGGTAGCCCGTGACTCGACACGCTTTGACCGTGAGTTGCATTTGTGCCGCAACGCCAATGTTAACCTGGTGCGCATTTGGGGTGGCGGTGTAACCCCGCCGGATGCTTTTTTTAATGCTGCCGATAAATATGGACTGATGGTATGGTCGGACTTTTGGGTTACCGGCGATACCCAGGGCGAGTTTAAAGGTTCGCCCGACTGGCCTTTGGAAAGCAATGTCTTTGTACGTAATGTGGTTAGTACTATTTACCGTATCCGCAATCATCCAAGTTTGTTGGTTTGGACGGGCGGTAACGAAGGGCATGCTCGTAAGGAGTTGTATGATGCGATGCGCAATAATATCATTGAACTGGATGGTACGCGTCCGTTTATCCCAAGCTCATCGGGCTATGCCAAATTGCCTGAAGGCTGGAAAGGTTCGTGGCCTGATGATAAACCATCGGGTGTATACAGCGGCGGCCCGTACGAATGGAAAGATCCGCATGATTATTATAAACTAGCCGATGCCGCTAAGGATTGGGTGTTTAAGGATGAAACCGGTTTGCCATCGCAACCGCCCTATACCACTTTGGCGCGCATTGTGAATGATCCGGCCTGGGATAAAACTTTGCCTTATCCGCTAAACAATACCTGGGGTTACCATGATGCTGCTACCGGCGCGGGCAGGTATGATAAATATTATAACCAGATGGTGCGGCGTTACGGCAAACCCGAAAGCGAAGAAGACTTTGCCAATAAAATGCAATTGTTAAACGCGATAGGTTACCAGGGGATCTTCGAAGCGGCGAATCATAAATTGAATGAAACCGGGGGTGTGATGCTTTGGAAACTGAACGCGGCTTTCCCGAGTGTGATATGGCAGGTGTACGATTGGTACCTGGAGCCAAACGCGGGCTATTACTTTATGCAGAACGCCTGTGAACAGGTGCACGTTCAGCTCAATTTGAATGATAGTACGGTAGCGGTAGTTAATCGTACCCACAACCCGACAACGGCGCTTACCGTGAATACGCAGGTGTTCGATCTGCATGCGAAACAGTTGTTTAGTCAGACGGCAAAAGCTTCCCTGAGCGATGCAGGTGTTCAGGAACTGACCAAGCTATCATCAACCCTGAAAAATGCAAACGGGGTGAGTTTTGTGATACTAAACATAAAGGATAAAGAAGGAAAGTCAATTTCGCATAATGCTTACTGGCTTGCGCCGGATACGGATTATACCGCGCTGAAAAATATGCCGAAGGCGCAATTGAAACTGAACGTTGTTAAAAGCCAGATAGTGGGCAGCGATGAAAAATATGAGATGCATATTGTCAATACATCAAACCAGGTGGCTTTTTTTGTAAGGCCGCAACTGATGAGCAATAACGACGAGGTGATGCCATCGTACTGGTCGGCCAACTATTTTACGCTTGCCCCGCACGAAAGCATCAGCGTTAGCGTAAGCGCGCCAATCAAAAAGTTAGGCAGCAAAGCATACATCGCGCTAAGCGGCTGGAACGCAGCGACGCAAAAAATTTCGTTAAGCTATTGATCCTATGAAAAGATTACTGTTTATATTTTTCGTCTTTCTGTCGGTGACATCATTCGCACAGAAGTTTCCCAACCTTGCGCTTACGCCGCCGATGGGCTGGAATAGCTGGAACACTTTTCAAACCAATATCAGCGAAAAGCTGGTGAAAGATATTGCCGATGTGATGGTATCTTCGGGGATGCGGGACGCGGGCTATACCTATATAGTTTTAGACGACGGCTGGATGGCGAAAGAGCGCGACGCAAATGGTAATTTGGTTGCCGACCCGGTAAAGTTTCCGTCGGGTATGAGAGCGTTGGCCGATTATATCCATGCCAAAGGCTTAAAGTTTGGCTTGTATAATTGTGCGGGCACACAAACCTGCGCGGGTTATCCCGGTACACGGGGCTACGAATACCAGGATGCCAGGTTATATGCCTCATTCGATATTGACTACCTCAAATTCGACTGGTGTAATACCGATGGGATCACTGCAAAAGAGGCTTACAAAACCATGAGCAAGGCTTTAAAGGTTGCGGGTAAACCTATTGTGTTTAGCCTGTGCGAATGGGGCGGTAACAAGCCCTGGCTATGGGCTGCGGAAGTCGGCCATTTATGGCGCACCACCGGCGATATTTACGCCGGTTGGGCCGGTACCAAGAATAATGGAAGTTGGTCGGCTAACAGCGTTACCCGAATCATCGAATCGCAGGATAGTTTGCGTAAATACGCCGGTCCGGGCCATTGGAACGACCCTGATATGCTGGAAGTGGGCAATGGCATGAAAGTAAGCGAAGACCGGGCGCATTTTGCCATGTGGTGTATGCTGGCTGCGCCGCTAATAGCGGGAAATGATTTGCGCCACATGTCGGCCGAAACGCGTGAAATTTTAACCAATAAGGAAGTGATCGCGGTAAACCAGGACGCGTTAGGCATACAGGCTTATAAATATGCCGTTGCCGACAGCGTAGAAACCTGGATTAAGCCTTTGAAAAATAACGAGGTGGCCATTTGCTTTTTAAACCGCTCGGCAAACCCTCAAAAGATCAATTTTAACTGGAAGGAACATCCCATTAAAGATGACCTGTCGAAAACGTATATCGATTTCAATCAAACAGAATATAAGATCAAAGACATAGAAACGGGGAAGGAAAAAGGCAAAGCCAAATCGGCTTTTGAGGCGACTGTACCCAGCCATGATGTGGTGATGATCATATTGAGTAAGTTATGAAAAGGCTTGCTCTAATCATCTTGTTTGCAGGTGTATCTGCTTCGGTATTTTGTAAAGAAACCCCAGTTGTAGCCGATACTGTTTCAAAAGAGATCCGGTTAAACCAATTGGGCTTTTATCCGGATGCGCCTAAGATCGCCATCATTACAGCGTCTGGCTATTCTGATTTTAGCGTAACCTCGTCGGACAAAAAAGAAGCAGTTTTCTCTGGAAAACTCAAAGCATCTGTTGAACCTGCGTTAAACGGTAAAAAGACATCAATTGCGGATTTTACTTCGTTTACAAAACCGGGGAGGTATATTATCACTGTCAAAGGTTTGGGTAATTCATTTGCATTTGTAATTGGCAAGTCGGTTTATCATCAGTTGGCTGATGCGTCTATCAAGGCGTATTATTATCAGCGCGCATCAACCGGGCTGCCGGAAAAGTATGCGGGAAAATGGCACCGTGCGGCGGGGCATCCGGATAATAAAGTTTTGATCCATCCGTCGGCAGCTACAGAAAAACGGCCGGCCGGAACTATCATATCAGCTCCCGGAGGATGGTATGATGCGGGGGATTATAACAAATACATTGTTAACAGTGGGATAACTATGGGTACGCTGCTCTCGCTGTGCGAGGATTTTCCGGAGTACATCAAAAAGCAAAACCTCAACATTCCGGAAAGCGGTAACAAAATACCGGATGTGCTTGATGAGATCATTTATAACCTGAGGTGGATGCTTGCTATGCAAGACCCGAACGATGGCGGCGTTTATAATAAACTCACCAATGCCAATTTTGACGCGATGGTAATGCCGGATGCCGCGAATACCCCACGGTATGTAGTACAAAAGGGTACGGCAGCTACCTTGGATTTTGCAGCGGTAACAGCAAAAGCAAGCCGCATTTTAAATAAGTATAAAAAAGAGTTACCGGGTTTAGCCGATTCGTGTCTGAAAGCATCAGTAAAGGCATGGGGATGGGCGCAGGCAAATCCCAATATGGCGTATGATCAAAATAAAATGAATGCGCAGTACACACCTAAAATTACCACAGGTGGTTATGGCGACAGAAATTTCGCCGATGAGTTTATCTGGGCGGCGGCAGAATTATACATCACTACAAGTAATCAAACTTATTACGAGGCGGTGAATATGTTTCCGGATGAACGTATGCCTATGCCATCGTGGGCAAATGTGCGACTAATGGGGTATTATGCTATCTTAGATAATCAGACCGAATTGTCAGGCAAAGCCAAAAGTGATTTGCCGATGCTTAAAACCCGTATGGTCAAATTAGCTGATGATCTGATCAAAGGAGTTGAAGATAGGCCTTATCAAACGGTAATGGGCAAAAGTAACCGTGATTTTGGCTGGGGAAGTAACTCGCTTGCCGCTAACCAGGGGATGGTTTTGATTAAGACATATCTGTTAACAAAGGATACGAAATACCTCGATTATGCACACAGTAACCTGGATTATCTTTTAGGCCGGAACGCGACAGGATATTCTTACGTAACCGGAATCGGCTATAAAACACCGATGCACCCGCATCACCGGCAATCTGTTGCCGACGGCGTTGTTGACCCGGTACCGGGTTTACTGGTCGGCGGCCCCAACCCTGGTATGCAGGATGGGGTTAAAGTGCCAAGTCTGGTACCCGATGAAGCTTATATAGACGATGCCCGCGCGTATGCCGCTAACGAAATTGCCATTAACTGGAATGCGCCATTGGTCTATTTGATAAATGGTTTGGAGGCTATAAGATTTAACCTATCGAAAACCCTAAAATCAAATAGTCAAAGCAAGACCGTGAGCCGATAGCGGCAAATTTAAAAACGTTTGAAACAAATTGCTTCGCCCACTTTTTACTTATGGATGCGGTGGCGGAGCCGGATGTCGTGGCAGTTTGATATGTGGTAATTTAATATGTAAACGTGCAGGGCGCCGCCTTGCCGGCGGGCGCGGGTGCCTTTTAATAATGTGCAACGGGTCGGGTGGTGGCGGTGGCCGGTTTTGCATTGGTGCCAATACCGGTTCGGCTAAGACAGGACTAAAATTTATGGCGGCAAATCCGCCAACCAGTATTGCAACTATCATGTAAAAACGTAAAATTTTCATCTGCTGGGTTTATGTTCACCAATATAACTACATTCAACACAAAATGTTTTATGTCACTGATTTATAACATTGGCGTATAAAAAATCGGCCGTGTACTGGCCCGCCTCTAACCAGCGTTCTTTTGTGGCGTCGCTCACGCCGAATACCGGGTTAAAATGTTTCTGTAACTCGTGCGAGTAACCGGTAAATACTTTAAAATCATTTGGTATTTTTAAGCTATCAGCTTTTTGATGAATTGAAAGACTGCCATATAGGGGCGCGCTTCTATGGGTTAGCGGCATAATTTTGTCTTCGCTGCCATGCACGCACATGATGGGTATACGGGCATCTTTAAGCCAGTCCAAATCAAATATACCACCCCAGAAACTGATAACACCAGCAACCTTTGGTAGCGTGGTTATTTTGGCCCCCTCCACTGTGTCGGGCAACCCAGCAAATTTGGCCAGTTTTGCATTACTGCAATAGGCAGCTTGCAATGCCATCATGCCCCCCGCCGAATTGCCTCCTAAAATTATTTTATCCGGGTCAATATTATATTGCTTACAATTCTTTTTAAAATAAGCCACCGCGGCACGGGCATCCTGCACGGCAAAATAACAGGACTTAGTTAACGCATCAAATTTGAACAACAAATTGTGATTTGTGAGCCTATAACTAATTGCAGCGCATACATAGCCCCGTTTCGCGAAGCTTTCGCTCCAAATTTGCATGCCTTTGTCTTCTTTAGTTCCAAATATAAACCCGCCTCCGTGCATCCAGATTATAAGCGGCCTGGAGGTCGCGCTGTCGTTAACCGGTTCATACAGGTCAAACAAATGTGCTTTTTTTTCCTTTTTGGTTTGACCCAAGGCATAGCTTTGGTCTTTAATTACTTTAACATCGTTAAATACAAAGTTCTTGTACCGCTTAGATTGAGCGCTTTGAGCGAAACCGGGTAAAATAGATATCATTAATAATAAGGAGATGAGCTGTTGTTTCAATTGCATAATTGAATTACGAAACGATTGGGTAAATGGTTTGTTTCAACTACCGGGCGCAAACCCGCGCAGCTATATTTTGCAGCGCGAAACATTGCTTTTTTATTAGATTTGAAATGGTTAAAGCGAAACGCGATTTAATGAATATCACACACCAGAGTGCGGACACAACAGGCTTAATGCAGAATGAGAAGTTAAAAAGCTTACTCGCTTATCTTTCTGAAAGGTCGCCATTTTATCAAAAACTTTTTCATGAAAACCACATCAACATAAACAACATCAACTCCGTTGCCGACCTTCACCAGCTTCCGGTTACAACCAAAGACGATTTACAGGCATATAACGACTCTTTTTTGTGTGTACCGGCAACAAGTGTTATCGAATATATGTCTACATCGGGTACTTTAGGCAATCCGGTAACCATTGCTTTAACCGAAAATGATTTAAACCGGCTTGCGTTAAACGAATACAATTCGTTTGTATGTGCAGATGGTAGTAAACAAGATATTTATCAGCTGATGCTTACGCTCGACAGGCAGTTTATGGCGGGGATAGCCTATTATTCGGGCATCCGTAAATTGGGGGCCGGCATGGTGAGGCTGGGGCCGGGTGTACCGGCGCTCCAGTGGGAAACCATCAACCGGATCAAACCTACTACAATTGTTGGCGTGCCTTCGTTTATCTTAAAACTGATCCAATTTGCAGCCGACAATGGCATCGACGTTAATCAAACTTCGGTTAAAAAAGCAATTTGCATTGGCGAAAACATTAGGGACGTAGACTTTGGTTTCAATATCCTGGGTAAAAAGATAACAGAAGCATGGAATATCAAACTCTATTCAACTTACGCCAGCACCGAAATGCAAACCGCCTTTACCGAGTGCGGCGAAGGCAAAGGAGGCCATTACCAGCCCGAATTGCTTATTGTGGAACTACTTGATGATGATAACAAACCCGTAGGCGCAAACACGCCGGGCGAAGTGACCATTACGACGCTTGGCGTGGAAGGTATGCCCTTGCTACGTTATAAAACGGGCGACATGTGCATATATTTTGATGAGCCCTGTGCATGCGGCCGTACCAATCT
>Ga0206970_10265_pt1 | contig 12274 bp, 11 predicted proteins | sample Alteio_BWOrgHeat_88_FD_152964 | JGI IMG/M metagenome (GOLD analysis project Ga0206970, IMG submission 152964) | Enriched cells from forest soil in Barre Woods Harvard Forest LTER site, Petersham, Massachusetts, United States -... | ecosystem: Environmental > Terrestrial > Soil > Temperate forest >... | reverse complement strand
TGCCGGGCAGGCTGTTGATCCAGTCACCCATCACCTGCACTGCGTTGGTGTCAATAAGATTCCGGGCCAGGTTGGGCATCTTGTAGGTGTTGGTGGTGGTATTCATGCGGGCATAGAGCATCGAACGCCAGATGTCCTCGGGCATAACAATCATGGCATTGTCAACTCCAAGGTTGCCCTTGACCGCGAGGACATTGGTGATGTTTTGGCTGGCCAGTGGCGTCTCGTAGCGGGCGTCAAACGTCGGGCCGGTGCCGCCGGGCTGGTGGCATTGCGCGCCCTATTTGAATTGTCTTGCGCCTGTAACGTCCGTTACGGATTGCGTTCATTACATCTGTGGATAGGCGAAGAGCTTGCCCATTTTTATGCCTACAAGCTCAAGGTTTGACACTTTCATCAGTTTAGATTTGCTCGCAGCCTGTATGCTGGAGGCAGCTTCTAGTGCGGGAAGATGTCATAAAGACGTGGGCTGCGAGCTTCTCTTTTATCGACACGTGGGCTTTACATTGCCAGTCGACCGGAATTGACACGACCAAGATCTAGACTACCTCACTATCCATCATTGGTGTCGGCTAAAGAATCATATGCGGACGCCAGCCTTCTTTACCCGTTCGTGCTTTGGCCTGGTTGTTATATGGGTGGATTCTGATTCGTCGTTGGCGTCCGGCGAAATTTCCTCGGCTTGGGCTGGGGCCTGATTCTTGGTGAGATCGAGTTTGTCTTCAATTTCGGACTGGCGCTTGATCAGAAAATGATAGCGCTCTTCTTTCTCGAAAGTTGCTCCGACTTTGGTTTCCAGTTCCGAAGCGCGCTTTTGCGAATCCTTGATGTCTGCTTCCAGCTTCGTAATCCGTTCTTCAAATCCCTGCACCATGGATTCCAATGAGCGGATGGTGCCCAAGGCAGTGTCCGTGATGCGACTACTGTAACAATTACCGCCGCGCAATACGAGTTCGGCTGTGTCATTGAAGCCGGAGCGAAGAAACAAATCAAAACCTGCGAATTTGCCAATGCGAATATCCTCCCCGAACCGGGTTTTGGTTTTCTCGGCCCGGCGCATCATCAGTTCACCCGCGACGCCTCGATTATCCAAAAGCTGCTTGTCCAGCTCGATACGGAACCTGTCGCCCGACGTATCCTGCCGTAATTTTAAATCTTTCCGTAGATTCGCCAACCGTTCCGTCCATTTTTCCACTTCTTCCTTTGCGTGACGCAAATTTGAACGAATTCGATATTGTTCCTCGGCATGAGCATGCCGCAGCCGGGTCAGCCGGATCAACTCAGCATCAACCTGGGCTTTTTCAATGACCAGAGGATTCCCAGAAGCAATTGCCTTGACCTCAGCATAGGTCAAGGCTGCTGAATCCATGTCTTCGAGGCGGCGCACGGTCATATCTCCGCTCATGACCTGGGCGATAAACTTGGCCTTCGTTTCCAAGGTTTGCCACATGTAGGCATCAAAACTGCCTTCGGTGACATAACGGTAAATCTGTACGCTGGGATTTTTATTTCCCTGCCGCAATATGCGTCCTTCGCGCTGTTCCACGTCGGCGGGGCGCCAGGGAGCATCCAGATGGTGCAGAGCAATCAGCCGCTCCTGCACATTGGTTCCGGAACCCATTTTCTGCGTGCTGCCAAAAAGAATCCGAATCTTTCCTTCGCGGACAGAACGGAACAGGGCGAGCTTCGCGCTGTCGGCTTCATAATCCTGAATGAAAGCAATCTCACCGTCCGGGATGCCAAGGTGCTTTAATTTGGCGGCCATGTCGTTATAAACCGAAAATCCCTGACCCTGCGGTGTGGATAAGTCGCAAAAGACAAGTTGGGTCAAACGGTTCTTGCTGGTTGCCTTCCAAATCCCATGGATATTATCAACTGCAAGATTCACCTTGCTTTGCGGATCATCGGGCAGATTTGGTTTCATCAGCCTCAAATCCAGTGCTGCCTTTCGTCCTTCCGTTGTGATTTTAAGCATGTTGTCCTCTCGCGGGTCAACACGGCCATTTTTCAAGGTCTCCGCACGCCTGGCCAGGCTTTCGACAAATTTCTTCAATTCCGGCGAAGCGGGCGCATTGCGAATGGCGGGCTTCTCTCCCTCCAGCTTCGGGCGCGGCAGATTAAGCATCTGGGCCGTCTGTACATCCGCGGTCTGCCGGAATATCTGCATGAGTTCCGGAACATTGACGAACCGGGCGAAGCGCGTGTTAAGGCGGTATCCTGCACCATCCGGTGAAAGTTCCATGGCGGTTACGGGCTCTCCAAAGGTGGCTGCCCAGCCATCGAAGTGGTGCAGGTTATGTTTATGCAACGCCTGCGGCTGCAGATACCGTTGCATCGTGAACATTTCCGCCATGCTATTGGCGATGGGAGTGCCAGTGGCGAATACCACCCCGCCGCCATTGTTGACCGACTGGACATGGCGAACTTTGAGATACATGTCGAAGGCCCGCTCACTGGCCGTCTGCGGCAGGCCGGCGATGCGCGTCATTTTGGAGACATAAAACAGGTTCTTAAAATAATGCGCCTCATCGACGAACAAACGGTCGATGCCAAGTTCTTCAAAAGTGAGGGTGTTGTCCTTCTTGTGCGCCGCTGCCAAATCTTCAAGTTTGGCCTCCAACCTCTTTTTGGCCTTTTCAAGTTCCTTCACCAACCGGCGGTTTTCCGGGTTGGCGTGCTCGCGCTTGATTTTTTCCAGTTCCTCCAACTGCTCCTGAAAGAAACGCTCCTGGGTTTCCTGCGACAGGGGTATGCGTTCGAAGCCCGAATGGGTCACAATGACCGCGTCCCAACTGCCGGTGGCAATGCGGCTGAACAATTTCTTCCGGTTCTTCGCCTCAAAATCTTCCTTCCCGGCGACGAGAATGTTTGCCCCCGGATACAGCATAAGCAACTCGGTCGAGAACTGGCCCAGCATGTGATTGGGCACGGTGAACAGAGGTTTGTTCGCCAGCCGCAATCGTTTCAACTCCATGCCGGCTGCGACCATGGTAAAGGTCTTCCCCGCGCCGACCACGTGACCGAGCAGGGTATTGTCGGTCTGCAAAATACGCCAGATGCCGGCTTTTTGGTGCAGATGCAACTGAATGGTTGAACTGGCGCCGGGCAGAGTCAGGTGTTCGCCGCTGAATGTCCGAAGGCGCGAATGATTGAAAGTATCATTGTAGAGCCGGCAGAGACGTTCGCGCCGGTCGTCGTCCTGCCAGATCCATTTGGCAAACCGCTCCTTGATGCGCTCCTGTTTTTCGCGCGCGGCTTCGGTCGCCTGCGTGTTAACGACGGGCTTTTTGTCCACGTAATCGTATACCGTGGGTGTTCTGAGATTCAGGGATTCCTCAATGAGTTCAAGGCCCGTGTAACGATCTGTTCCCCAATCGGTGGTGTTCGCCGTGGCCGCTTTGGCACTCCACTCGGCAGTAATATGCCACGAACCGAGCGCATGGATGTGGTCGATTTGAACCCCGGAAGAAACGTCCAACAATTCTTGGGTGAATTGCTGAACGTCCGCGGGCGGCAGCCACGAGGCCCCCAAACGCACATCAATTTCGCTGGCCGGCAAATCCTGCGGCAGCACTGTCTTCAACGCATCGACATTTTCACGGAAGCGGGGATCACCGACAGTGGCGGTGTCCGCCTCAACCAATTTTTCACGGATATTTCCGGACAGGTATTGGTCTTCGGTTTCCCATTGCTTGGTTTGAGGGTTGAGAAAAATCACCCCCTTCAACTCAGATAAGACTTCCCCGGCCGGGCGGCCCAGTAACGAAGCCATGTGCTCCAAATCCACCCTGCCCTTTTCATTCAAGGTGATCAGCAACGCCTCCTTGGGGTTACCCGCCGACTCAATCGATTGTTTACGGTGAATCGTACGCTCACGGAAAATGGCGGCCTTGGTCGCGACTTTTGTCTCGTCATTGTAATTCTCCAACGAGAGCAGCAACGGCAAATCCGGGTCACCATAGAATGCCCGCTGGTTGGCGGGAGTATTGATGGGACCAAAACGGGCCAGAAAACGGTCGTAGACCAGGTTCAATTGAAAACGCGCGTCTGCGACCTGTTCCTCTCCACTGCTGTCGAGTTGCGACCGGAGGCAAACGCGTACTGCGTCGCGAACATCAATCAACCGCCGGATACGCGACCGCGTTTCGGCCGGCAAATCATCCAGCGGGTGAAGAACACCGTCGTCATTGATGCACAGCCGTCCATCTTCATGGACACAGTAGGCATTGGGCTTGATGAAGTCAGGTGCGGGGATCGCAGCGTCGACGTTCTTTTCGGAGACGGATTCCGTTTGCGCTTGGTAGATATTTTGTGGCAGCCGGGAAACCGCTTGACTCAGTGCCTGTCCCAAATCCCGGTCGTCCGGGACCAGTACGGGTTCCCCCTGCCGGTACATGCCCCGGGCCAGTCGCATCGTGCCAAGCATCATGTGGGGATGGATCGCAAAATATTCATTGATGACAAATTTTTCCTTGCGGTCGTTGGTAAAATCCACAGCCGACTTCCAGGCAGGTCCGTGGGGAGATTCACCGCCACGCAGTTTGCGGAGCATGACAATGTCGGTGGTGACTTCTGTACCCGCATTCTTTTTAAACGCATTATTGGGCAGGCGGACGGCACCGAGGAATTCTGTTCGGGAACCGAGCAATTCCCGCAGCGACGAATCCAACTTGTCGAGCGTGTGCCTCGACGTGATGAACATCATCAGCCCGCCCGCCCGGACTTTGTCGAGGGCGGCGGCAAAGAAATAATCATGGATGGAAAATTTATAATCGTTCCAGCGCGGGTCGTGGACAGTGTAGTCCCCGAAAGGAACATTGGAGATGGCCAGGTCGAAAGACTCGTCGGCAAGTTTTGATTTTTCAAATGGTTGTTGGCGGATGTCAGCATCAGGATATAGTTTGCTGGCGATGCGTGCGGTGATGGGATCAATTTCGATCCCGGTGATGTCCGACTGCCGCAACATCTCGTCGGGCATGAGGCCGATGAAATGGCCTATGCCGCAGGCGGGCTCAAGAATATGGCCGCCCCGAAATCCAAATCGCTGCGCCGCCTGATACATTGCACGCACGACGACAGGCGCCGTATAGTGGGCATTGAGCGTGGTGGCGCGCGCGGACTGAATTTCATCGTCGCTTAACAGGGCTGCCAGTTGTTCGCTCGGTTTGCCATTATCGGCGAAGGCACCGGGAAAGGCACCCCACCCGACATATTTCACCAGCACTGCGCGCTCTTCTGGAGTAGCTGGACGATTTTCCTTTTCAATGAGCTGAAGCGTGCGGATCGCATCGAGATTCTGGTTGAACTTTTGTTTCGCCGAACCTTCACCCAGGTGGTCGGCATCCGTGATGCGGTAACAACTGGAATTTTTCTTCGGAACCGTCTGGCTATTCTGCTGATGGCCGTCTGCCTTGTGGCCAATAACTAGGTCTCGGGCGGAAGCAAGATGTAGGTCTCCCGAACCATTTCCCAGGCGCGGTCGTGAGCTTGTTGAGGGGTCAACCCCTGATTCTGGAGGCGCTGTGTCAACTGGATCATTTCGTCCTTCGTCTTCTCCTCGGCTTCCAGCAAAATCTGGTGCAACTGTCCCGTTGCTTCCAGTTCGCGCACCATTTTTGGACAATGTTCCCGCCAATGCTTCTCGGCCATCCGTCCGTATTGAGTCAGGGGTGTCATGTGCTTGTATTGTGGCAACGAAGAAATCAAGCTGCTGGTCGTCACTGCCTCTGTTTCTTCGAGTAGCCATTAAAATACCGGCTGAAATTAAATCGCGCAAACACTGTTATTTATCGGCGTTGCGGCCTGGAATGTGGTGAAAGACTGCTTTTTTGCTCTGGCGGAGCGCCAAGAAACAATTCATCGAAAGAACAACGTAAAACCTTTACGAAGAGCCGGATCTGATGCTCATAAACCCGGCGTCGCCGTGCCTCAACGTTGGCTATAACCTGACGGGTCATGTTGGAGCCACTGATTTGCAGTTTGGCGGCCAGTTGTTCCTGTGTCAGCCGCCGGTTCAACCGTAATTTGACCAGGTGTTGGCCGATGTCATTGGCCCGCGGCTTCATGCCCGGACCTCCTTTCCACAGTGGGCGGGAGGTCAAAGTGGAAACTTTGGGCCGGAATGAAGACCGTCAGACCTTGATTTTGACGTGCGTAGACAAAACTTTTGGGCCGGTTCACCTCGTCCGTGAACCGGTGGCCAAATTCAACTGTTAAGCCGAGACTCATCGCACTTGCCCTGATTGAAGCAAGATTGCAATCGGTTCAAGGGAGGGAAACCCAGTGTCACAAATCACCATTGTCTGTGAAGACCCTGGCGCGTGGACAATACGGCCGGCCCAATTACAATTGCAACCAATGCTCCCGGCGGGGATGGCGTGCGGACCACCCGAACCACCAGTCAAATGAACATGTTATTAATCATCAATTTACCCCGCCGGAAGCAAGCAATTTAAGTGCCGTTTTATGCCTGTTCCTGGGCCAGGCGCTGGCTGCGGGCGACCGCGCGTTTAGCCTGGCTGGCCATCTGAGTCATGACCAAATCGCGCATGTTTTCCGGGACGTTTTTCAAGAGCGTCTCATACGCCTGCTTTAGTTCCGGATTCTTATTGATCTCTTTCATCAATCCGTCGCGAATCCGTTGCTGGCGGTCGAGCACCCGGACTTCGTTTAGAACCACGGTGCGTTCCAGCCGGTCGCGGGGCATTCCTTGCAGGTAAGTCCAATATTTGGGGTTGTCTTTGATGTAGGCATCAATTTTGGCCTCCACTTCGGGATTGGTCCGATAGACGGTAGGTTCGACGGAGCTGCTCGATGGATTGCTGGCGCCATTTGGCGGTGTCTTTGTTCTTGTTGTGCTCATAATGAGTTTGGTTGTTTTGATGTGTTTGATTGCCGGCGTAATTGCCGGCAAAGCGTTTCAGAAATTCAGCGGGTCGGGCGCTTCGTTCCCGGAAGCAGCGGGAGGCATCGAAGCCTGTGGCGGCGGAGTGGATTCAAGCGCCTCAACCCGGCGATTGATGTCACCAATGGTGGCCCGCAGCTGTGCTGTTTCTTGAAGATTGGTCCTGGTTTGCTGTAATGCACTTTGAAACTGTGCGAGGGCGGAGGACAGAACACGCGCCTGCGTCATGATCTGAATCGTCGCCAATTTCTGCGCGTTCACTTCAGCCAGGATGGCATCGTTGATAGGCACCGGGCTGAATGCAGCATCAGCCATTCCCGCAGGAGGAGGAGAAACACACTGACTCCTCGTGGCAGGAATATGCAGATCCCAACGAGTGTTTTCTTCGACCCGGTAAACCGTGTGCTCTTCGTGCATCACCAAATCGTCGTTCGGTTCGACGTAGCGCCCTAAATGATAGGTCCGGATGACTTCCGGGTAGCGGACAGCCGAATTCTCGGAGGGCGATGGCGGCGGCTCCTGCGGGCGCAACGTCAATTTTGGCGTCGTCGAACAAGCGGAAAGGAAAATCAAAGTAATGAGATAAAATGGTTTCATCGTTTGGGTGGGGTTGAGGGTTGAGCGCCCGGTTCTTCGGCCAGGCCCACGCCACCGAAGGTGGCGTCGGCGCGGTCAATGGTTTGCAGGACATAAAGGTAAAATTGTTTGCCGGAGGGAACGCGGATATAAAATCCGTCTCTTTGGATCGAGTCGTAAATTTGCTGGGCGTAAGTTTGCAACACCGCCTGTGCGCCTTGGAAAGGCGCGTTGTTCAGTGAGGGCGCGTTGATTGGGCCAAAGACAGTTTCCTGCTTCTCCGTAAGCGCATTGGCTGCACCCGATAGAAAAGTGGCGGCGAAGAGCTTGATTTCGGCGAAATCGTCGGTCTTGATGACTTCACCGCTCAAACCGGCACTGCCATCGCTGATACCCCAGCCCGATTGATTGGTGGCATCGTCAAACTCGCGATCAAGAGCCAGGGCCTTAAGACGCATCTCCTTGCCATCCTGCCAGACAAAGGTCCAGCTGTTGTTCCCGGCAATCCGCTCGCGCTGGTGGTCGGTTTGGGCCATGCCATGGACTTCCGTCCCGGCTGGGATGATCAGCCTGCCGCCAAAATAGATGTTTTCAGTGACCAAACCGACAATGGGCGTTTGGATGGAGGAAGAATCCACGGTGATGACCGTCTCACAGGGGATCAGCCGTCCAAACGGCGCGTAGGCCGGACTTAGCTTTTTAGGCGGGACAATGCCCGCCGTGCTGTCGGGAAACAAACTGATGGGAACCAACTCTGGCGGATGCGGGGGAGCATTGGTCATTGGCCGGGGTGACGGAACCGGCGCGTTGGTGGGGGGAATGGTTGGCAGAGGAGGACGGAAAACCTCAAGGGGCCGCTGTACGGTTTGCACGATTTGAGGTTTGACGCTGACTACGTTAGTGCCAATGGGCGCAACCGCCATCGAATCTTCGGCGGACGAATGTTGTTTACGTTCCACGCCGTAAATGACCAGGCCAGTGGCGAATAACGCGGCGAAGGTGAGAAGCCGTCCGCTTCTGGTTTTGAAAAAGTTGAGAAATTCGCGTGGTTTCATGGCTGACCTCGGGAGGAATGAACGGGGTGTAGACTGGGAGAGTTCGTGGCAGCCGGCATGGAAGGCGGCGGGGAAAGCCGTTTCAGCAAGACGGTGAACTGGTTTTTCAGGGAGAGATTATTTCGCCCGCCATCGGGCGTGCCAGTGACGGCAAAATACACAATGCTCTGGCCATTGGGCGGCACATTGCCATCCGCGTCAGAAACGGACTGAGGATAAAGCCGGTTACCCGCCCGCAGTTCAAAACTATCCGGCTGATAGATCAGCGACGTGTCGCTCTTATTTGTGATCCCAACGCGAAAGACGAGCGTGTCCTCGGCCTCGAAACGAAAGGCCTGCTCGATTTGAATTTGATAATCATTGAAATCACTGACCAGCGGTTGATCGTCGTAGGTGGTGAAACCGACGCCGGCTACGCTGTCGGGTAGCTGCGATTTCAGGAGCGGAAACGCTTTGGCTTTGTCCAGCAAGGACAGCAACTTTAGCGGGCTGACAGCAGGCGCCTGGCTGGCGCTGGTTTCATCGCGAATTGGGGGTGCCTCCAAATTCAGTGAAAGAACCGGGGCATTGCTTTCGAACAGGTCAAAGACGTAGGTCTGGTCATTCCAGCGGATGTTGAGATTGGCGGAGGCTCTGGGCACAAGCGCACGAACGGAAAGAAATGCCGAACCGCGGGTGTAAGCCAGTTGGAACGTTCCCGGCATTTTTCCGTCCACCGTGAATCCGGCGCCGTCAATCGCGGTGATGGAACTCGGAAAACTGATGGTCGTGACATGGTTGGTGGCGACTGGCACGGAGACCACAGTGTGGTCATCCAACCAAACTTGTTGAATCGCAGCGGAATCAGCCAAGGTGTCGTTGGCAACAAGCACAGAGCTTGCCAGTGATAGTAATCTAATGATTGATTTCATACTTAAAATCGCCCACGGCGGTGGGGAAACGTCCGTTCAAAGCCATGTTGGGATTGCGAAAGAGGCGCAACCGGAGCGTGAACGGAAACGCCTCGGAGAACGCCTTGTCCTGAAAGATGCCGCTGCGGATGACCTGGCCTGTGACAGCGGCCAGAACTTCGTTGTCGCGGGTGGCCAGGATGTCGATGCGGCCAATTTCAGCTTTTTGGTGCAGTTGCTTGGCCCGAAACTCAACGGCCTCGCTGAGCCGTTCATCCTGGGCTTTGCCCAAGGTTTTCTTCAAAAACAGGAGTTTGAGCAGGTCGGGGTTGTCGAAGTCCTTGGGGTTGCGTTCCAAAAATGCCAGTGCTGCCAGTTCGGCCTGCTGAACATGCAAATCCCTGGCTTCTGAGAACTGGAGCAACGGACTTAAATAATAGGTTCCTGCGGGATCAATGATGACGACGCGCTCGCGTTGTTTATATTCAGAGATCAGGTGATACCGGTCGATGGCCGACAGTACGAGCACCACGACGGTAAATGTGAACCAGAACCACGGCAACCGGTCGCGCAACACCAACAGCCGCGCGAGATCAAAGCCCTTGCGGGCGGCCACCGGGGAAACTGAACCTGGGTTGGGGGGAGTGTTCTTTAAATTGGGTGTTTCCATACATCAGTAGTAATTGGGTTTGGATTTGGCGATAAGTTCGCGCACGGCTTTGTCGCCGGTGATGTCGTCACCGGGGCGACCGCGGGCCGAACGCGGTGGCAGGCCCGAACCAGCGATGATAATGGCTCCGGCACTTCCCATGTTGGCAGCGGAAGACATCGTACTGAGCAGGGCGGCCATGCCAGCGGCACCGGCAGTAACGACGGGCATGCCGGTGGTTGAGGCGGTCGCAGCCGCCCCCGCAGTGGTGGCGGCAGTTTGGAGAAAACTACTGGCTCCGCCGGAAAGCAATTGGCTGCCGGCCTGTGCGCCGCTGGTAACGACATGCTGGATGATGACGGGAGCGGCGACCGTGCTGAAAATAATCCAAAACCCGATGGCGGCCACACCGATGGTTTTTTGGAGGTCCGGCAACGTGGAAGTGGGATCGAGATACTGCAAGCTGGGATCGGTCATGAAATCCAAGATGCCCTGGGTAATCAGGGCGGCGACCGCCCAGCCCAACGGCCAAAGCAAAACTCCGACCAGATTCAGCAGATAGCGGTTGCCGATGTCCTTGAGCGCAGGCAGAGCCATAAAACCAATGAGGAGGGGCGAAAGCGCGTATCCCAGGTTGAGAATGACGGTCTGAAAAATATAGGCCCAGAACATCATCAATGAAGCGAATTGACCAATCAACCAGAGAACAGCCGTGATGATGACTTCGGTGGTAAAGTTATGGAGTTGCGAGAGAATATCCCACCACGAGGTTGGCTGGCTGGAATCGCTTTTGATCACCAGCAACTGATTAAACTGTTGGTAGACCTGTGACGGATCGACACCCAAGCCAGAGAGAACCGAATCCTGAAGCAACGTCTGAATTTGATTGCCCCACGTCGGCAAAAAAACCAGCAGCGAAGTCAGGATGAGCAGACGGATGAACAAATGCAGCAACGTCCGATGGGTAAACTTGTAAAAAGCCGTGACGATGATGCCGGTGACAAAGAGCGCAAAGGCCACGCTCAACAACAGGGTATGGAGATCGCCACAAGTAGTGAGGAATGTGGGGAATATGCTGTTGAACGTGGTCATGGTATGGGCGGTTTAGTGTGTGAGGGTTGCGGTTATTGCGTCGGGAAGGTCGTCGGCGTATTCATCAATTGAAATTTCGCCGTGTAATTGCTCACCGCCTCCGAGAACTCCGCGTTTTGCTGTTCCGTCAGCGCCTGTTGTTGCTTCTGCTGGTCATTCCGGTTCTGGATGTCCTGCACGACGGCCGAATCCGCCGCCTGATTCAGTTCATCATCGGTGCTGGCAAGGTCCGCATTGAGACCGGTAAGCACTGCATGTAATTTCTGAACCTCGGCATCGGACGAAGCACTTTGAAGCTGCTGCGTGGTCTGGGCGATGGCGTTCTTGATGCTCGAACGACGCTGCGCCGTATCGTCGGCAACGGTAACAAAGTTGTTGGCGGCATCGCTGACCGCCGCAAACTTCTTGTACTGATCCGTTGGCCGCTCGATGGTCTGGCCACCCGGCGTCTGGAAGCTGGTGCCAACTGTGTTGTACAGGCCGTTGTCATTCGAGGTCAGGGCCGTGGTGCCATCGGCGTTGGATACGATGTTCGCCAGGCTTTGGACCGGTTCACTGCTTTGCAGGTCGCTGCTCAACGACGTGCCTGTTGAGACGGTCACAGACGAGGGAGTGCCAAACTGGGTTTCGAAGTTCTTGAACTCGGTCAACTGATCCTTGAGCTGGGTGATCTGCTTCTCCTCGTTCTCAATCATTATGGCGTATTTGGCGAGGTTTTCGGCTTCGTCCAGGATTTGTTCGATGTTCACCACCGGGTCATAGACGACCATCTGCGCGCGGGCTGAAAATGCCAGCGACACGGAGATTACGGTTAATACGATTAGCTTTTTCATGTTTGTTGTCCTTTCATTGGTTGTTTGTTCGTCGGGAAATGATTTGGTGCGGCATAGTTTGCTATTGGGTGGAGGCTCCGCCTCCTTCGATGCGGAGGAATTGAGTGGTGGGCTGGAATATCACGCCGTCAATTGTCTGTTCGGGGAGATGCACTTCGTAGAGCCGGACGCGGCCATCGTCGCCCGCTTTGGCCTGTTGCAGTGAAACGTAGAGCCAGTATTGTTGCTTGACGGCGTCGCTGCGACCTTTGTCGTAACCGGTCTGGTACGATTGG
>Ga0206970_10263_pt1 | contig 12313 bp, 8 predicted proteins | sample Alteio_BWOrgHeat_88_FD_152964 | JGI IMG/M metagenome (GOLD analysis project Ga0206970, IMG submission 152964) | Enriched cells from forest soil in Barre Woods Harvard Forest LTER site, Petersham, Massachusetts, United States -... | ecosystem: Environmental > Terrestrial > Soil > Temperate forest >... | reverse complement strand
AAATGGGCTCCAAAATTAATGCGAACTTAATGATACCGAATTATGACTGACCTAGAATATGAACGTAGGAGAGAGTTGTTCAGATACCTCGACATCCCCAACACAGACCAGGCCAACATCTCAAGAAAGTGGTATGGTTTAAGGACAATGGGGTGGACCGAAGAACAATGTGAACTTGAATGCAGGCCAAAACAAATAAACATAGAGGAGGAATTGAAATCGGTTAGGGAGGCGTCTAGAAAAGAACAAAAAGAGTTGGCAAAGTATAATAGGGAACAGGCAAAACTTAGGGAAGAGGCTGGACTATATTGTGTAGCAGGACAGTTACGCGGCCGCCAAATGAGAGAATGCAACACGTATGCCCAGAACGGCCTGTGTTTCTGAATGACGACTTTCAGGAGGAGGGTGAAAATAGGGATGCTTCACTCGCTCTGCGGCAAACCACACGGAAACCGACGTATTTGCATCATGGTTGGTGGGCGGCTGTAATAACGGCATAGATCCAAACCAAATTTCAAACGCTTTTAAATCTTGTTTCACCAAAATCTCGCCCGATTGTGTTAAGCCATCCGTAAGTCCAATTTTAGGTCCACAGATTCTTTGGTGATATGGCGCGCCTGGTTTCTTGTATAAGGCGTTCAACAGCAATCCACCATGATCCCAGCTGCCATTTACTATGCCCACGCGCCGCTCCTTCGTCATCTGGGTTGACATCATGCGGTCGAACAAATGGAAGCATGGCCCACCCCAGCCAACCGGAACGAATTCGAGGAAGAACCCACCTCGGTTAGAATCGTAGATCAGCGTCACTTCGTTCATTCCAAATGGAGCTATTTTGTGGCATTGTCTAACGAGTGAAAAGTTTGTCAAGGCTGGTGCAGTTTTGAGTACGCCCGCCACATCGACTTCGTAAGTGGCCTCAGATATTCACGTTAAAGCCCTTTTTGCGGTGCTTGTCACTCCTAGCCCAATCTAAAGTTATTCACAAGGACAGCGTTTGTCCAACCTCTCTCTTAAAATGCTGAGAAAAGGAAAAATATGAAAAACACGACTACCGGATTAACAGAAACGCTGATCGAGACCCTGGATGTTCAAAACTTCATCAAAGGAGTTCGGGAATTTGACAATTTGACTCAAAGGCAATGTCTTCTAAAAGCGCGTATGGAGCTTCGGAAACCGTTGATCATGAGTTTACACGGTCCAGAGTTGACCCGCAAAGCCATGACTGAGATTCGAACTGCACTTGATGGGACTGCGAATTAAACCACTGATGATTAACCCAACATTTCGAGGCTGGAAGATTAATACGCCTTGGACTGCGGATGGCTAACCTCACATGTAAGAATGCGGCATGAGAAATAGACGAAAATACAAGTTGAAGCAGGCTCCTGACGAGATGATTGGCTTTTTCGGAGCAGTTCAATTGATGAGAAGGGCAGATGGTCTTTGTTATTTAGTCGGAGGAACATATGCACAACAGCAACTGGTTCAGAAATGGCACAATTGCTTCGCCAGTTTCGTGAAATTTGCAGAGCTACCAAGAGTTCACTTAGCCATTTCCGTGTAACTGTGAATGCCGCTAAATTTCTACTGGCAAAATTTGGTTGATCGGAACCTCGTATTCTGATACAAAAGAATTGTCCGAAATCCAAGGAGTCAATATGAAGATGGGGGGCTGGTTCAAAACTATTTGCGAACTGAGATTATTGCCAATTCTGCTGTTTTTGGCACTCCCTGCTGCCATGTCTGGTCAACTCATTTTCACGACCAACGATGGCACAATTCAAATTACTGGTTACAACGGTTCCCCTGGCGATTTGATCATCCCCGCCTCAACAAATGGCTATCCCGTAACAAGCATCGAATACGGTGCGTTCCATAACAACTCCAACTTGACCAGCATTACAATACCTGGAAGCGTTACGAACATTGGTGTTTTCTTTGGCTGTTACAACCTCAGGTATTTCTTTTTCGAAGGCAACGCAATCCCTGACCCGGGATCTTTCTTCGACGAATTCCTCTCAGTTCAAAATGTTCCACGAGTGTATTATTTGCCTGGCACCACTGGTTGGGGGCCGAGTTGGGGCGGACTTCCGACCGCGCAATGGGTGTTGGGCGGATTGGCGGTAGCGATCAGTCCGAGTACGGCAGCGAACCAAGGGGCACGGTGGCAGGTAGATGGAGGCTCATGGCAGACTAATCTTGCGGCGGTACCTCTTTTGCCCGGCTACCATTCTGTGCACTTCAACCAGATCATTGGCTGGCAGTCGCCTCCTGACCAAGCGACCTCCGTTGGCACCAATTTCAATTCTTTTAGCCAGGCAACCGGCACCTACCTCGTCATTCCACAACCGCCCACATTCAAGGTGCTGCATAACTTCACCGGCCTTGACGGAGTTTCTCCCCGCGCTAATTTGATTGTATCCGGCAATGTTCTCTACGGGACTACGTGCGGCGGCGGTATTTCGAACAGCGGTACCGTTTTCTCCATCCACACGGATGGTTCGGGCTTCACCAATATTTATTCTTTCACAGGAGGCAGCGATGGAGGCGGACCTCAGACCGCATTGGTATTATCCGGCAATACGTTGTATGGCAACACCCCGAGCACCGTGTTCAAAGTTAATATCGATGGTTCGGGGTACCAGACCCTCCACACCTTCACCGGCAACTGGGGAGTTGATCTTTTCAGTGGATTGACACTATCAAGCAATATGCTCTATGGGACTACTGAAATTGACTTTGGAACAATTTTTCGTATCAAGACTGACGGCACATGCTTTACCAATTTGCACACGTTTACAACAGATAACGATGAAATTTGGTGGCCATATGGTGATCTGGTGGTATCGGGCAGCACCATATATGGGAACACATTCGAAGGAATGTCTGGCGGGTCGGTGTTTTGCATCCAGACAGACGGCACAGGCTTTACAAAAAGCGGAGTTGTCTTGCCGGACAACTTTTGGGATGCGAGACATTACAACAATGGATTCGACACAATTTTATCGGGTAAAACCGCCTTTGGAAATGACATCCAAGACGGTATCCAGGGGCCGCCGGTGAGTTATGGCGCTCTGTATGCAGAGAATGCCGACGGATCGGATTATACAACCCTTCATATATTTTACAACGGCCCAGACGCAGCAGACCCGAGCGGGTCAATGACTCCATGGGGAGGATTGGCGATTTCGGGCAACATTTTGTATGGCATGGCAGAGGCAGGCGGCACCAATAACGATGGAACCATATATGCCATTTCATTCCCACCCCAGCAACTGAGCATCATTCTTTTAGGAACCAATGTAGTTTTGACTTGGCCGAGTGGCGTGTTTGGCGCTGAATATGACGGTTATTCTTTACAGTTCACCACGAATCTTGTTCCGCCGGTGATTTGGGCTGATAACGCAACAACTCCAGCCGCCATTAACTCCCAGAATGTCGTGACAAACTGCATGACTGGTACACAGCAGTATTTTCGACTAATCAAGTGAAGTTTTCGTCTGTGGGAGTAAACACACTTCAATCCAATTGAAGCAAGTCAGTCCAAACCACAGAATCCCTATAAAATTGAGACAATAATTTGGTAACGCTCTGGTCTTCGCGAAGACAGTCCAATCACCATGAAGCCCGCATTTCTCTCAAAGGCAGGGCTTTTGGCTTGGCAAATCATCAGAAAACAAAAAAGTGCAGCCCCATTAAGAGACTGCAATATAATGGGATCATTTGTGAATTGCTGGTGCCAGTAGCTAGAATATATAAACTGTGACCATAATATTCTGGTTTTCAAGGAAGGCCAGTATTCAAGGCGCCGTTGCATCAGGGCCATTTTAAAGAATCAGCCATTCAAGACCACCCAGAATACATTTCACAGATAATTGAAACCGTTGAGGAAAGGGTGACAAAGCTGTCATTGAACAGTCGGAGTGTGAGTTTTTGTATCAAGTAGTGGAGGACTTGTTCATATACTTTTGGGCTCATAGGATAATAGTAGCACATCACTGCTGACCCGATTGCCCGTCGTTCAATGGTCTGAGCTGTATGTGCTTTGCAAGGCCGTAGGCGGCCGATACATCGCTGTCGTTGTAGACAAGAATACGACCGATAACGAGCACGCCATTATTCGGCGAGGATATCTGCGTCATGCCGCTCGGCACCTGCCCTTTCCATCCAGGTCCGGTAATGAGGTGATCGCCTGCTTTCGTGCCGGTTGTTCGCGTGCCGACATAGGCGAAGTCTGTGTTAAACGGATCAGTGAACTGCACGCTGTAGTAGCGGCCGGAGAAATCAGGCACGGAGAGAACTTGTGGACCCTTGGACAGATCGAGCCAGCCAACCACCAGGAGCGTGTCATGATTAACGCCAACTGACATCAATTTCGAGCTCCCCGGCCGTAAGGGCGTGTGAAGAGGATCCGCAAAGAGCTTTTGAGGCTCCGTATAGAGCGTATTGATTGGGACGGGACCGTCGCCGAAACCTTGTTGGAGGATCGCTTTTTTGTAGATGTTGTTCACTAAATGCGGCCAAAAACAGGCAAGGGTGAAGGTACCGAACGCCCATGCCACGACACAAACCCCGCCGAATATAATTAGATGCTTATGCTTCATATTTCTTATTTCTTTTCATTACTTTACCTCGACGATAGGTGGCACCTTGTACGTGCCATCGAGAACGGATTGACCAGGCAGGTACACGCGCATCCAAAGGATAAAATTGCCCGTAGGCGCCGGCAGCCAGTTGGATTCATGATCTGACGGAGCAATGTTCTGAATGTATAGGTCTACGGAAGCATCGGCATTGGCAGCGAGGCCGGAACGATCGCTGAGGTTGTATCGATTTATTGGATTTAGCACGAATTGATTTTTTGCATCGCTTATCGTCAGCGACCAAAACGCGTTGTTCGGCGGGAGTTGCCCTGCCGGGAAGTGCAAGATGTAGTTATGCGCTCCAGAGAGGTTTTGTCCCGTGCCATCCACTTTTGTCGACCAGTACATTGCCTCTCGGGGCACGTTGATGGGACCCGGGAAAGTGGTGGCGCACGCGCAGCGCAAGAGGATCCCGTTGCCGGGCTCGCCACATCCATATATGGCCGTCCAGCCGTTTACCTTAGTGATATAGAAATTCGGGAGAATGAACAATATCGTTATAAAAGACAACCCGGCACCGGCGAAAATACCCTGGATAATGTCCGTAGTGATGGTTCTCTTATGGACGCAGGTTGGATTGAAAATTCGTAGTGCTCCAAAAATGATCACTGCAAAAATTATGGGGCCGATTATATAAAGGAGAAAGGTGATTTTCATATATTCGATTATAGTGCTTCTCTCGTCTTGGGCGCGAAAATCTGGAGTGTGATGAAGGCCAGCATTCCGCCGGCAATGATGCCTTGTACGACGTCAGAGATGATGTTTCTTTTCCACAAGAAATCGAATCCATTTCGGAGCGGCCCCATATTATTTTTATCAGTCAGTTGTTGTTCCATGGTTTTTCATTTTACCACACCCAAGGTATAAGCGTCCACGTCCGCTTTCAGCTAAAGGGTAAAAACTGAGGATACGTTTCTGCTGCTGAATAATTAATAAAGACATCCGCCACGATGATCTGGACAAAGCGCGAGCCATACTGCGAGAACACAGGGAATTGGTTACATACAGGGACGGCTATGGCATTACTCCTTTGCACGGAGCAGCGTTTATGGGCTTTCAAGACATGGTGGAGTTGCTTTTAACGAACAACGCCGACGTCAATGCCAAAGACGTAAAAGGAGAAACACCATTGCAAGCGGCCAAAATGGCCAAGCATCAGAATATTGTTGAACTTCTGCTAAAACATGGCGGTCCCGAATAACCAACTCCGGTCTTACACTGGCCAGCCCCAACCCCTCTTCGTCCAAGAACACAGCCTGCAAAGACTTTTTGCGGTCAAGCATAGCTGCTTTGCTCTAAATTCACCCTTTTCCTTCTGCTGAGTTGGAAACCTTAGCAATCTTTGCCAAAACACCTCAAACTCGCCCTGGCACGCTTTGCGCTCTACTGAGTCTAACCATCCGTCTGAGGCTTTGGTGATGTCAAAAAGAACATTGTTGGCCTTAGATAATGCGATGGTTCGACGAAAGGACAAGTGCTTATGAAAATCAGATATTGGCTTGCGTGCAGTTTAGTGGCAATGGATCTGGTAACCAGGTCGCAAGGACAGCCGGCTTCCATCGCAATCCCTGACCTTGGTTCCTCGGACGCGCCTACCAACGCTAGCTTAGTGTTGTCAAATGTCAGTGGCGAGCTGCGGGTCCTGGATGCCCAAGGACTGGTGTTAGAGACGAATTTCAACTATTTGCCAAGAATCAAACTATCGGATTTGTCTTCGGATGAACTCCACGCTCTGCTGAATACGAAAGTCGCCTATTCTGCATTGACGACCTTCCCATCGCTCTACGGGACGAATGGTCAATCTGCGGTCTTGGAAAGCCAACTTCGACAAATCTGGCACCAAGGAACTTCCCTCGCAGATAAAATCCAGACGCGATTGGAGATTCTGGAGGACCTGCGCGAATACAATATCACGATTGCCTTGTTGCCCGGGAGTATGGCTGCTGCTGACCAATACGAGATCCATGCCGACGCAGTCAACGATCGGGTGGCAAGTTGGCCGGAACCGGAATGGCCGGAATATGGTTTCGGCAACCGAGAGGGCAGGCATGAAGCATGGGAACATTGGGAAAGAGCCAATGTCCGAGCCATGGCCGCGAATGGCCAGGCTGTAGCCTCTGAACAGCAGGTTGAAGGTTACTTGGCCAAATGTGCCGCACTTTCAGCCCGCCTCGCCACTCACGGAGTCAGTGTCTCCGCAACTCCCCCATTCACCTTCATCCCACCGTTGACCTTGAAAGTTGAAGTGGATCAAGAGCGGAGGTAAGGAATTAAAAACAAAGGGTAATTGAGCGATATTTTTCTGGAGGAGTTTTGAGTCCGTTTGTTAAGCCCAAGTAGAAATTTAAGTATGGACGAGCGGGCTGTAGGGTTCCGAACCCAACTTCGCTACAGTGCTGAAAGCCTTGGCGCGCACAATCTACGAGACAAGCAACCCGACCGCGCCACCCGGGCAAGGTTCACTGTTGCAAGACCCGGTAAAAACGATATTGGAAATTCGTTGCCATGGGATCCATAAGGTTGATCTGGTTGGTGGTGCCAAGGTTGGTGGTGAGCGGTGTCCAATGAATAAAATTTGTCGTTGCTTGCAGCACATAATTGCTTCCGGCTGCTCCGAAGAATCCCGCCTGGAACGCGTTGTTCGTGGTGAAACCGAAGGTTGTAAAATAGAGCGGCTGGTAGATAAACAGGGCATTGGCGGCGATGCTGTTGTCGAAATTGGATTCAAACGTATTGGCCATGAGCGTAACGCCATTCGTCAAAACCAACGGAATGGAATAGAGAAGCGAACTGGTCGTGGGTAATGCGCCGTTCAACGTGTAATAAACCGCCGCATTGGTGTCAGGCGTCTGAACTGCCACGGTGATGGATTGGGTGAACATACCCCCGTTCGGCGTGATGGCCGGCGGGGCCAAAACTGGCAGGCCCGGCAGGCTGTTGATCCAGGCTCCAATGACAGCGACCGCATTGGTATCAATCAGGTTTCTTGCCAGAGTGGGCATCTTGGTGGTCACGTTCGTGGTATTTATCCGCTGGTAAACCATGGAACGCCAGATGTCCTTGGCTTTGACAATACAAGCCCTGTCGATACCCAACGATAGTTGTGCCGGGAAATTGGTTATATCTTGATTTGCCAAAAGTGTGTCATAACGCGCGTCAAACGTGATGCCCGCTCCGCCCGGCTGGTGGCACTGCGCGCAATTGGCATCCAAATAGGAACGCGCGCGCTGTTCAAGTGAAGCGCTCAAATTTGTGAGCGGGGAGAGCTGGGCGTAATTGGTGATAGCTGCCTCGTTGATGGCGGGATAGAGAAGCCCGAGCCGGTTCAAGGTGCGCAACTGGTTGTCCGTGTTTCCGGTGGCCGGATAATTGAGATTGCCGTTAAGCTGTCGCGTGTTCACACCTAGAACATAATTGGCCACAGCCGTGTGGCACTTCAGGCAATCCGCCGGGCTGGGATAATACCAGGTCTGTGCGCGAATACCCGTGGCGTTTGTAACCAGTATGACTTCATTCGAACTGGTTTCGAGCAGGTCGGCATCGCTGTTGTCCGGACGCCATTTATACGTAATGCCGTAAACCGCGCCGTTGATGTCACGCACCAGAAACCGGGTTTCCAGCCTCCGCAAAGGTACGCTGGCATTGGTCTCATTCACGACAAGATCAAAATTTTTGATGAAGACAGTCCCTGCTGGGAAGGTCCAGGAGTTCGTGGGAAGAAAAGCAATCTGTTGATCCGGCGTGATCAAGCCGCCGTTATTGGGCACGGCCAGATAACGGCTCTTGACTGCATTGTCCGACCATAGTGGTGTGTTGGGGGCATAGGGAATCAGCCCGCTGGCCGGGATTCGATTGGTCGTATCACTAAATGCGCCGGTCCCCGACAGCAATTGCGGGAGCGAGCCGGGGAAAATGGCGGGGATGACTGTGGGCATGTTAAGGAATGGCGTCACTGTTCCGTTGGTAGTCAGACCATAAGGAAGTCCGCTGCCGGAGTTGATGGTAATTTGAACCGGCGCAGAAGTGCTGCTCAAACCGCTGTCGTCGGTGGTCACGGCGGTCAGCGAGTAACTGCCCGCGCCCAACCCCGTCGTCGTCAACCCATAGAGCGGCGCATCGAGGCTGTTGCTCAACGTGCCGAGCAGGCTGCCGTTAGTATAAAAGGCCACCGTGGAGATTGGATTGTATGGCGCATCAGCATTGGCTTCCATGGTCACACTGGCAGCGGCGGTGTAAGTGGAGTTATTAGCCGGGCTGGAAAAGATGACCGCTGGTGGCGGATTGGTATACGGATAAAGCTGGGTTTGCGGGATGATGGCTTGCGCCGTTGAAGGGCTGCTCCAAGCAAGCGATATTTGCGCGCCGTTGTCATTTTGGTAATAATAATCCAATTCCAGGTTGTAAAGTTGCTGAGACGCCAAGGTAATGGTGTTGCTCATGGTGGTCGGGGCTCGATTAACCCAGTCATTGATGAGCAACTGGTCATTGACATACAGGCGCACGCCATCGTCCGCCGTGGTGTAAAAGGTATATGGCCCGCTGAATTGTGGCTGGACTGAGCCGGTCCAACGGACAACATAATTGGTTTTCCCAATGCCCGGGTCCGGTCCATTGCCGCCCCAGATAAAATTCACTGTGGCGTCTGTGCGGACCAGGCTCGGCAGGGTGGGGAACGCAACATTTGTAAAAGCCACACCCGTGGTGTTCGTCCAGTAACTTCCTAGCAATCCGGTTCCGCTGCCGATGCTGGAACTGTTAATGAATGAGGCGCTGGTGATGGCGCTGTTAAATGCTCCAACCTTGGTGGCGATGGCATTGATGGCCACGGTGTTGGTCAACACAAAAGGGCCGCTATAAAGAATGGAACTCGTGGTCGGCGCGGTGCCGTCCAGCGTGTAATAAATTGACGTGCCGTTCGTGGCATCCGCCAAAGCCACAGTCACGGAATTGGTATAGACACCGCCGTTCGGGGAAATGATTGGTGGAGGCAAAATGATACCAACTCCATAAACGGACAACGTATACTCTCCACGTGCATAAACTTTTCCATTGGCCACAACCGGCACAGCATATTTGACCGCTCCGCCGGGGTTGTCGCGGCCAAGATTCTGGCTGCTGTTGTATAATTCCTGGGCAAGATTGTTGGCATTGAAAGCGTGCAGGATTTCGGGTCCGTTGTTGCCATAAGCATCGGTCTGAATGACCCAGGCAATGGCGTTGCTCGTTCCATTTGCAGAAATAGACGGAGTGGTATAACCATCTGCGAAGATAACTGTAGATTGGGAGTCTTCGTCCTGAATCCCGCCATTGGTGATGCGGAATGCTCTCATGACGTCATAAGAGCCTTGAAAAAAGATCAGGTTGTTGAAATATGCTGCCGAACTAAAAAGTCCGCCAATCGCGCCGTGCAGTTCCTGCACAATCTGGGTGTCGCTGGTGGCATTGGGCATGGTTGTGCCAATAAATTTGCCCATGTTGTCACGATCCACCAGATAGAGCGTCCCTTCCTTGCCCGCTCCAATCATCAGATGGGGGTGCGCCGCACTCCCCACGGAATCCGGCAACAAAATCGGACCACCGGACCCGAGATCCTCGTCGTCAGATGCCATGGAAGCCTGATTCCAAGGAGTGAAATAGTCAGCCGGTGTAAACGGACTTGCCCCATTGGTGGTGGAAAGCTTGACGAAACTGTCGCCGTAATCTCCGCCGTTGGTATTGGCGCTGAAACTTCCGTTGGCAGTTTCAAAATAAAGATTGGTATTGTCATCAACGCACAATCCGTCTCCTCCCATCCAAATTGCGCCTTCGCCGGCATTCACACCAAAATCATTCGCCGTCGCATTGGGCGTGCTGGCAAAGACATAATTCGTCAGTTGCACGAAGTTGGTGGCGTTGTAGCCAATCACCCACCCGTGATACGGATCGGTGTCTCCGTAGCTTCCATAGGCCAGAAACAGCACGCCACCCGCCAGGGTCAGGGCCGGCCGGTTCATTTGATTTTGTCCCATAAATGTCACCACCCCGTTGGTGGCATCCACACCTCTTCCGGGAACTGAGGCCGTGACCAAAACCGGGCTGTAGGGCCGTTCACTGCCGTCGGTAATGCTCAAGGCGTGGAGCAGATGGAAACCATTGTTCGTATTGGCGACGATCCCGCAAAAGGTATCCACATAAAGCGTCTTCGAAGCCAGATCAATGACCGGCGTCCCGGTGATGCCGATCAGCGGATTTAACACGTTGTGGTGAAAGCGCACGCCATAGTTATTGACGCTTATTTCCGCAATTCCCAGATTCGTATGCCACAGCAGCCCCCCATTGGTTCCCGCATTGCTGTCCGCGTCAAAGGCATAAACACTGTTGTTTTCAGTCGCCACAAACACCACGTTGTGCGTGCCCTGGCCCGGAATCGCCAAATTCGACACATACAATGGCTGGGAATAAACATAGCCATCCACTGAATAAGTGAAATATTTGAAAAAACTGTTGGTGTTGACATTCGCGGGCGTCAGCACAACCTCGTTTGTGTTGGCGCCATCGCGGAAGTTGTCATATTTATAAGTTAAGACATTCTGTGCGAAAGATTCCCCGGGCAAAACCACCATGGCCGACACCATAGCAAAAACAGTCAGAAACGCGGCTCTGATATGCATGGCAAACATGCTCGATTTGTATGATATCAAAGAGTATGGCGGCCTCCCAGCTAAATGTCGCAGGACAAATAATGTACCGTAAAGGTTGTCCACTGATCGAGTCCATCCTTCAGAAATCTGCGGGTTCTGTCCCATTGTGCTCGCACCGATCCTACATCATATTGAACCGGATCAGTGACGACCTTAAAAACCCTTGGCCAGCAAGGACAAGTCAACCGCCACATCCCGAACTCGCGGCGGCGTGGTCTGGCTCCGTCGCCCGTTCTTTGGTCCGCTGGCTGTAGTATATGTCTCGGATGGGTGGCAGTGGAGTCATCGCTTTGGAGAGGTGGCTTCGAATTCCTTCAGTTCTTTAGGTCTAATCCCAACATCTTTGTTAAACGTTCCATTTGCCAGTTGTTCGGCTCGGCGCTACCGTCTTCCCATGAGCAAACCACGGATGCTGCAATACCCATTTTGAACGCTACGTGGCCAGTTGTGAGATTTTTGGCTTGGCGTCCGGCTTGAATCAGATCGCCAATGGTTTGAATGTTGGTTGGCAAGGGTTTAAACAGCCTGCTTTTGCGGGGTTTTATCACGAATTTGACATGACTTGTGCGTCCTGCAATACCCAACAGAGCTACTCTCCCCGCTTGGGCGGGGAGAGGGAGTTGAGGACCGTGTCAAGATGCCCCCATCCCGGCACGGCCCCGCTGAATTTGCTTTCGTCTGTTGGCGCGGTCTGCTAGAAAGTCGTGGTGCGCAAGTTCCTTATTTTTCTAAGCCTGTGGGCGGGCTTGACGGCGGGTGTTTACGCGGCGGAAACGTTTACGTTGACCGACGGCACGTCCATGTCCGGCGACATTTCCAAGGCCGACGACTACGACGTGATGATTCATACCACCTCGGACACTTTCACGAACATCCAGTGGCCGCGGTTCTCCCAGGAGACGCTCAAGCAGCTCGCCGGCAATCCCAAATACGCCGCCTGGGCTGGGCCGTTCATCCAGCCCACGGGACCCGCGCAAACGACCAGCG
>Ga0206970_10256_pt1 | contig 12316 bp, 9 predicted proteins | sample Alteio_BWOrgHeat_88_FD_152964 | JGI IMG/M metagenome (GOLD analysis project Ga0206970, IMG submission 152964) | Enriched cells from forest soil in Barre Woods Harvard Forest LTER site, Petersham, Massachusetts, United States -... | ecosystem: Environmental > Terrestrial > Soil > Temperate forest >... | reverse complement strand
ATGATGTTGATCGGGATCCGTCCATCCGCGGCGGCCGAAACCAAAGACGGCTGTGGCGTCGAGCCCTTGATTGCATGGTTTGCGCTCTTCTTTTCGATTTGGAGCGTTGCGGCGGCTTCCGAAGCCCGCCACGAAAGTTTCCTCGGGCAATGGCATTTGTGGCTGGCGGTGGCGGTGCGGTCTTTGGCTGGATCGGTGGCGCCTATCGGCTCTGGAGCATTCAGCGCGCCTTTGCTTTTGATGGGGGGAGACAGCTCGGTAGCCGCCGCACGCAATTTCGCTTTCGCTATTCAGGCAGTAGGACTTACCAGCGCGGCCACCTTCATTCTGAGTCGGAAAATGCCGGTCGATTGGTTCGCTTTAATTTGGGCGCTCGCCGGTTGTCTTTTGGGAACACCGCTCGGTTTCGTGGCTTTCGGAATGGAGCGAGTGGCGGTCGAGGCACTGTCGCTGCACGCCATTCTTTGGGGGAGTTTTGGCTTTGCGCTCCTGCGCTGGCGGGGATTGATTGCCCAGGCTAACTGCTCATTGGATTCTTATGGAGCCCGATTTGGGTTCCTCGCCTTCGGAGCAGGTTTTGCTGGCGGGCTTGGCGTGTCGGCCGTCCTCGGAGCAGGGGCGGCGCTGCCGCTGTATTTGGTGCTAGTCCTCTTTCGTCGCATTGCCCTCCAGACCGCCCTAGCCACCTGCATTTTATTGATGGCGTTTAATTCGTTCCTGGGGCTTTTCTGGGGGATAGCGACCGAGGGTTTCGATCACCAGAACTTCAGGGTTTGGCTTGAGGTTGCTCCGTTGGCCTGTGTCTTGGCGCCGATGGGGTTGCTCTTGCTGGATCGCGTCGAGCCCAAAACCCTTCTGGCGATTGCAGGCACGACGTGCGTCCTCCAAACGGTCTGGTCAATCGCCTGGCTCCGCGACCGCTCGGGAACTTTGTACGCTTCCTGGATCGTCTGCCTGACGGTTTGCCTGATCGGCGTCTACGGACTGTTGGCCTGGTTCGGCAAAGCGCGCAGTCTAGCCGAGAACCGGGCTTAAGCGCCGTTCACTTCATCGATCCAGGCCTGGTTCTCAAGGTACCACTGCACGGTCTTGCGGATTCCTTCTTCGAAGGAATGAGCCGGTCTCCAGCCGAGGTCGTTCTCGATTTTGGAGGCATCAATGGCATACCGACGGTCGTGCCCGGGGCGGTCCTTGACGAAAGTGATCAGTGCGCGCGAGTTGCCCGGCAGCTCGGGTTTCATTTCATCCACAAGGTCGCAAATCAGTTCGACGATCCTCAGGTTTGCCCGCTCGTTGTGGCCGCCGATATTGTAGGTTTCCCCGTCCTTTCCCGAGGCGCAGACTTGCCATAATGCTTCGCAGTGATCGGTCACAAAGAGCCAGTCGCGCACGTTCATGCCGTCGCCGTACACTGGGATGGGTTTTCGGTTGACCACGCTTTGGATCACAACCGGGATGAGTTTTTCGGGAAATTGATAGGGGCCGTAATTGTTCGAACAGTTGGTGATGACAGCCGGGAGCCCGTAAGTGTGGTGGTACGCGCGCACGAGCATGTCGCTCGCGGCTTTGCTCGCCGAGTAGGGGGAGTTAGGCGCGTACGGCGTCGTCTCGACAAAGTGGCCCAGGGGACCCAGCGAGCCATACACCTCGTCTGTCGACACGTGGTGGAACCTTTTGCCTTGGAATCCGTTCGCCCAGGAAGCACGGCAGGCTTCCAGCAGGTTGAAGGTCCCCACGATGTTGGTTTGGATGAAATCTCCCGGACCGGTGATGGACCGGTCGACGTGCGATTCGGCAGCCAAGTGCATCACATGAGTGATGGCATGTTCGTGTACGACTCTGAGGACCTCGCTTTTGTCCCGAAGGTCGGCCTTTTCGAAGCAGTACCGTCCACCCGCCTCGATGCCACGTAGATTGGCAAGGTGACCGGCGTAGGTGAGGCAGTCGAGATTCACGAGCTTCACTATCTCCGGGCGGCCCGCCAGATGATGAATCAGATTGGAACCGATAAACCCCGCGCCTCCGGTAATCAGCAGTCGCATAGGCGTAAGAGCAAGACAGCGGCGAAACAATGGCAATCACTCTTTTTGGTTTGCCGAAACGAAGTCCTGCCGGTCCCCTCAAGGAATCGCGCGCGGACCTAGCGGACGTGGGCGCCTTATTCATGACACCAAAGCGGCACTTTGCATCGGACAACTACGCAGGGATCACTCCAGAGGCTTGGGCTTCCCTCGCGGAAGCGAACCAAGACCATGAACCCGCTTACGGCAATGATCGCTGGACCCAAAGGGCGGCGGATTCGATCCGTGATCTATTTGAAACGCCTTGCGAAGTGTTTTTCGTGTTTAATGGCACTTCGGCCAACTCCCTCGCGCTAGCTCATTCCACCCAGAGCTACCACAGCGTTCTTTGCCACGAAGTGTCCCACGTAGAAAAGGACGAGTGCGGCGCCCCGGAATTTTTCGGCAATGGCTCGAAGCTTCTTTTGCTCCCCGGCGACAACGGCAAACTGACTCCGGCAGGAATCGAGGAGGCCGTCCTGCGTCGGACGGACGTTCATTATCCCAAGCCGAGGATCGTCACCGTGACCCAAGCCACCGAGGTGGGCACCGTTTACACGGCGGCGGAACTGCGGGGCATTGGCGCCATGGCCAAGAAGCATGGATTGCGCTTTCATATGGATGGAGCGCGTTTCGCGAACGCGGCGGCCGAACTAGAGGTCGCGCCGCGCGAGATTACCTGGCAGGCCGGGGTTGACGTTCTCTGTTTTGGCGGCACGAAGAACGGCATTCACGTGGGCGAGGCGGTGGTGTTCTTTAACCTGGAACTGGCACGCGAGTTCGATTTTCGGGCGAAGCAAGGAGGCCAGCTCTGTTCGAAGATGCGGTTCATTTCGGCACCCTGGGTGGGAATGCTGAGGGACGGCGCTTGGTTGCGCCACGGCGCCCACGCGAACGTCATGGCCAAACTCTTGCATCAACTCATTGCTGGAGTGCCGGGGGTGAAGATTCTCTTCCCGCGCGAGGCGAACAGCGTGTTTGTCGACCTGCCCAAGACAGTCATCCGCAAGCTGTGGGAAAAAGGATGGCTCTTTTACAATTTCATCGGCGAAGGCGGGTGCCGGTTGATGTGCTCGTGGGACACGACCGAGGAAGATGTGCGGACTTTTGCCGCGGATTTGGCTGCGGCTTTCGATCGCATCCCTGCCTGAGCGATTCTCCGGCGCTTTCTTTCTGCCGCCATGCCGATTATCTCTTTCAGCACATGAGCGCTTACTCCACACGATATTATGAGGGTCTCAAGGAAGATTCTCTGTCATCGGCACGAGCGGTCGTGCCGCTTGTTCTTGACCTCTTCGCGCCGAAAACGCTGGTGGATGTGGGATGCGGCTCAGGCACCTGGACCAAGGTTTACCAGGACGCCGGATGCGACATACTGGGCGTGGACGGCGCGGTGGTCAAGCTGGACCAACTGCTCATCCCCGCGGAAAAATTTTCGCGCCGGGACCTGATGCAACCGCTACGCCTCGAACGCCGTTTCGATTTGGTGAATTGCCTGGAGGTGGCCGAGCATCTGGAAGGCAGCCGCGCCGACGGGTTTGTCGCCGACCTCTGTCAGTTGAGCGATGCGATTGTTTTTTCCGCCGCTGTCCCGGGCCAAGGCGGCACCCATCATGTGAACGAACAATGGCCTAGCTATTGGATCGCCAAATTCCAATCGCAAGGATTCGTCCCTCTAGATTGCTTCCGCCACTTGCTTTGGAGCAACGACCAAGTCGCCTGGTGGTACGTCCAGAACATGTTCGCGTTTGTGAAGAAGTCCCGCTTGGGCGACTTCCCGAAAGCCGCCGCGGGATCGCAGCCGTGGCCCGCGGACTTGGTCCACCCTCGCGCCTACGTGCGCGCGACCGTCCCCAGCGAAATGTCCCCCCGAATGCTGAAAGAAGTCGTCCGGGCACTGCCTTATTTTCCTGGGAAAGTAATGGCGCATTTGAGGAAGTAGCGCACAGCCGCCCAGATCAGTCTGGTCGCCGCGATCACGGAAATCCATCCTCAACTTCCGCTTTGGGCGGGCAAATTGAGCGGTTTCATCTGGAGCCGCTGGTTCGTTTTGCGCTGGCGAGGTGGTCCTGGCTGGCCGGTCGATCCAGTCAAAAATAATCCCGGCAGGAACTTGATTTAAGTCCGCGATGAAAATTGACATCGAACTTGGCTCGCGAGCGCCGCTCGCCGCCGCCCGAGGGCCGACGTCAAGATGCGCGACGCAGATGTTACGTTGGCGTCCTGAAATGTAACGCAGCAACGGGCGCTTAAGCTCACGCCGAAACTAGGGACGAGGGTCTTGATAATGTGAATACATTCCCGTTGACATGCAGTTTGTGCTTTTACGATGGTAAGGACATGTCAAAGAAATGGTTTGCCACGGCGCTCGGTTTGGCTGCGCTTTTACTCACCCGAGCGTCTGGCGCGACACTGCCATCAAACTTGACCAATGGTCTCGTTGCTTCGTTTCTTTTCAATGGCAGCGCTTCAGATTCGAGCGGTAACTCAAATAATGCCAATCCGTCTGGAATCACCTACACCAGCGATCAATTCGGGCTCCCGGATTCGGCCGCGCATTTCGGCGGAACGAACAGCGAATATGTGGTGGTGCCCGACTCGCCTTCGCTCCATGTCTCAGAACTGACCGTGGCGGGCTGGATTCACACAGCCATCACAAACGAGGTCATGCAAATCGCCATCAAGGCCCATCATGGGGATTCGGCGGGCGAACAATGGAGTCTATACATCGATACGTTAAATTTTACGAAGCCAACGCTCGTTTTTGCAATTAAGCGGGATAGCGGCGGACAGTCTGGAATTGGATGGAATTTTGTATCCTTCGGCCCTCTAACGCTTACCAATCAATGGATTTTCCTCGCGGGCGAGTGGGATGGCAAAGTGTTGAATCTGTCCCTCAATGGCACAAATGTCGCGAAGAATGTGAACGTGGCGGCTGGCGGAATCGACGATGTGCCCATGGGAAGTGACATTCAGATAGGACGAAGCACGATTACTCCCTATTCTTACAACGGGGACATCGACCAAATGAAGATATACAATCGCGCGTTGTCGACGAACGAAATCGCACAGTTGTATCAACTGGGATTGCCTCCGCCGCCGGCCGAGCCCGGCCTTACCAACGGAGTCGTTGCGTCATTTCCGTTGGATGGCAATGCCTTGGATGCAAGTGGAAATGGGAACAACGGGACTCCAAGCGGCATCTACTTTACGACCGATCAATTCGGGCTCCCGGATTCCGCAGCGCATTTTGGAGGATCGATTAGTAATTATATAATTGTTCCCGATGCCCCGTCCTTGCACAATCCTTATATGACGGTGGCCGGCTGGTTTCGCACGACAAACAACAACGAAACCATGCAGATTGCCATCAAGGCCCATTACGGCGATTCGGCAGGCGAGCAATGGGGGCTTTACATCGACACCTTCAATTACCCCAAACCCACGCTGGTTTATTCGATCAAGAGGAATAGCGCGGGGAAAACGGGTGTCGGATGGAATTACTTGGCTTTTGGACCGTTCACAATGACCAACCAGTGGGTTTTCTTTGCTGGAACATGGGACGGCAGCGTTCAAAACCTGTACGTCAACGGTACGAATGCCGCCCAGAATGTGCATGTATCGCCGGGCGGCATCGATGATGTGGCGATGGGCAGCGACCTTCAAATTGGTCGAAGCACGCTTCCGGCATTTCCTTATCCTTACACGGGCGATATCGATCAATTGACCCTCTACAACCGGGCATTGTCCGCCGACGAGGTTTTCCAACTCTACCAACTCGGGGCGCCTCCACAACCGTTGGCGACTGCTGAAGCGGTAGCTCGAGTTGACGGCGGTTTCGTCGTTGGGATCGACGTCACCGACCCTGGGTTCGGTTACACGAACGCTCCTCTGGTTACGATCACAGGCGGCGGAGGCGCCAATGCCACGGCGGTAGCCACGATCTCGACGAACGGCCTCGTTTCGTCGATCAAGATCACGAATCCTGGCTCGGGATACACGAATGTTCCGTCCGTTACCATCGCCCCTCCAGTCAGGACACGTGTGATTCCTCCCTCGCTCGATGCCCGAGTTAAATCAATCGAAGTCACTATGCATGTGACGTCGCAGCGAAGTTACGTGATTGAGACAACAGTTGATTTCCAAAACTGGGTTCAAGTGGGCTCCGCATTCATCGCCCAGTCTGACACGGTGGTGCAGGACTTTGACGTCACTTCGGCGAACACCTTTTTCCGGCTGCGAGATGTTACCACCGTTCCGTAAGCCGGATTGAGCCCGTGAGAACCTTGCCCGAGTTTGCGGACCACTCGGCACTCAAACGGGCTGATTCGCGAGAATGTCCGCAGCGAGGCAGGTTCCTTGGGTGCGAATCCCTGACCAGCGCGCACCGCCGCTGGATTCGCGATTTCCAAGCGCGAAGATTCCTTTCGTTCGATCAGTCGGTTAACCATGGATCGCGGTCGGGTCGCCTTGTGGCGCCATCAAAATGTTCGCGTTTGTGACAAATCTCGCTTGGGCGGCTTCCCGAAAGCCGTCGCCTATTCACAGCCCTGGCCCGCGGATTTAGTTCATCCCCGCGTTTACGTGCGTGCAACCTTCCCCAGCAAAATGTCCTCCGGATACTGAAAGAGGTCGTGCGGGCGCTGCCGTATTTCCCAGGGAAAGTGCTGGCGCATTCGAAGAAGCAGCGTACATTCCAGCGTGTCAGTCAGGTCGCCGCGATTACGGCAATCAATCTACAAATTCTGGTTTGGGCGGGCGAATTGACCAGTTCTTCCGGGGCCATTTTGCGTTCGTGGGATGGTTGCGGCTGGCCTGTTGTTCGAGTGAAGAATAACCACGGCAGGAACCTGAATTCAGTCCAAGTTGAAAAACGCCATCGAACTTGGCTGGCAAGCACTGCTCGCCTCCGCCCGAGGCTCAACCTCGGGGTCCGACTCCAAGATGCGTGGCGAAGATGTTGCGCTGGAGCGCGGAAATGTAACCCATCATCGCGCTCTTAACACTCACGCTGGTATTAGGGACGAGGACTTTGATAATGTGAATACATTCCTGTTGACAGGCGGTTCGTGCTTTCACGATGGTAAAGCCATGTCAAGAAAATGCCTCGCCCTCGCGTTGTGTTTGATTTCGCTGCTGGTGAATCGAGTGCCCGCTGCGGCGCTTCCGACAAACCTGACAAATGGACTCGTCGCCTTGTTTCCTTTCGATGGAAACGCCTTGGACGCGAGTGGAACCGGGAACAACGCGACACCGAGCGGGATCACCTATACGAACGGTCAATCTGGCGCGCCGAACTCGGCCGCCCATTTCGGCGGATTGATTAGTGACTATCTGGTGGTGCCCGATTCGCCCTCATTACACGATACGAACCTGACAGTGGCTGGCTGGTTTCGAACGACCGTCACCAACCAGAGCATGCAGATCGCGGTAAAGGCTCACTACGGCGACTCATCGGGCGAGCAATGGAGTCTCTACACCGACGTGTCCGACTACACAAAACCCATGCTGGTATTCGCCATCAAGAGAAACAGCTCGGGACAGACCGGAGTTGGATGGAACTATTTGCCGGCTGGGCCTATCACGACAACGAATCAATGGATATTTTTCGCCGCCACTTGGGATGGCAAAGTTCAGAACCTGTTCATCAACGGCACGAATGCCGCTCAGAGTCTGAACGTCTCGCCGGGCGGCATCGACGACGTGGCGCCTGGAAGCGATATTCAAATCGGGCGGAGCACGCTCCCGGCGTACCCCTATCCTTACACTGGCGACGTCGATCAATTGGCTATCTACAATCGAGCGCTGTCTACCAACGAGGTTGCCCAGTTATATGCAATTGGCGCCCCGCCGCCTCCGGTCGCGACCGGTCTGACCCATGGACTTGTTGAGTTTCTTCCCTTCGATGGCAATACGCTGGACGAGAGCGGGAGCGGGAACAACGGAACCCCGAGCGGGATTACGTACACGAACGGTCAATCCGGGCTCCCGGACTCGGCTGTTCATTTTGGCGGCGCAATTAGTAATTATGTGATGGTGCCGGACGCGCCCTCCTTGCACGACACTAATCTAACCGTTGCCGGTTGGTTCCGCACCACCGTCAACAATGAGAGCATGCAGATCGCTATCAAGGCCCATTACGGCGATTCAGCGGGCGAACAGTGGAGTCTGTACATCGATACCTTCAATTACGCCAAGCCCACTCTGGTGTTTGCTATCAAGCGAAATAGCGGTGGAAAGACTGGAGTAGGATGGAATTATTTGCCGTTTGGCCCGTTCACGATGACCAACCAATGGATCTTTTTCGCTGGCACATGGGACGGCAGTGTCCAGAACCTGTACGTGAACGGCACGAATGCGGCTCAGAATGTCCATGTATCGCCTGGCGGCATAGACGATGTGGCTCCGGGTAGTGACCTCCAGATCGGGCGGAGTACGCTCCCCGCCTCCCCGTACCCTTTTACCGGCGACGTTGATCAATTCACCGTCTTCAACCGAGCCTTGTCCGCCGGCGAGGTTGCTGGCCTGTATCAGGCGGGTTCGCCGTTGACGACCACCCTGGCCAGCGGACTGGTTGCCTCGTTTCCTTTCGCCGGCAACACGCTGGACGCGAGCGGGAACGGCAACAACGGAACTCCGAGCGGGATCACCTATACGGACGATCAATCGGGGCTCCCGGACTCGGCCGCGCATTTTGGCGGATTAACTAATGATTATGTAGAGGCGGCCGATGCGCCCTCACTGCACGATCCGTTGATGACCGTGGCTGGCTGGTTTCGAACACCGGTCAACAACGAGAGCATGCAGATCGCGATCAAGGCTCATTACGGCGATTCAGCAGGCGAGCAATGGAGTCTCTACATCGACACATTTAATTATGCAAAGCCCACGCTCGTATATGCCATCAAGCGGAATAGCGCGGGGAAAACAGGAGTCGGATGGAATTACTTGGCTTTTGGGCCGTTCACGATGACCAACCAGTGGATCTTTTTCGCGGGCACTTGGGATGGCAGCGTTCAGAATCTGTATGTCAACGGCACGAATGCCGCCCAGAACGTGCACGTCTCGCCTGGCGGCATCGATGATGTGGCGATGGGGAGCGATCTTCAGATCGGGAGGAGCACCCTACCCGCGTTTCCCTACCCGTACACTGGCGATATCGATCAATTGAATCTTTACAATCGCGCGTTGACTGCCGAGGAGGTCGCCAGCCTTTATCAGCTTGGCGCTCCTGCGCAACCTTTGGCCGCTGCCGAAGCGGTGGCTCGGGTTGACCACGGGTTTGTTGTTGAAATCGATGTTACCGACCCTGGATTCGGCTACACCAATGCTCCTTTAGTGATGATCACTGGAGGCGGAGGCTCCAATGCAACCGCTGTGGCCACCATTTCCACGAATGGCGTTGTCTCGTCGATCACGATCACAAATCCGGGTTCGGGGTACACCAACACTCCGACCGTGACCATAGCCCCTCCGGCCATTTCGCCGGTGATCCCTCCCTCGCTGGAGGTGCGAGTTAAATCAGTTGAAGTCACACTGCATGTGACAGCTCAGAGGAGTTACGTAATTGAAACTTCCGTTGATTTCAAGAATTGGACCCAAGTGGGTGCTTCGTTCATTGCCCAGTCCGACACCATCGTGCAGGACTTTGATGTGGGTCCAGCCAATACCTTCTTCCGCCTGCGAGACGTCACTCCCGCTCCGTAAGCCGGATTCAAGCTGGTGACTGATGCGCTGCTCCATTTGAGCAGCGCATTTTTTGCGATGTGGTTTTCAACCCGAGCCACGGGGTAAAATGCCTTATGGAACCAGGATGGAGGCGCATTTGCCCCCCATCAGAATTCCTGGTTCCTCGCTGTTTTCCGTGGCTGAGGGCTATTTGGTTCGTTCTTTGAAACAAGGTGCGGAAAGGCTTTGAAGCTCGGAACGTGCGGAACCTTCCCGGAGGCTGTTGACCCTAAAAACGCGAGTTGGATTTCATTGTTTTGGGCAGGGCTGCGACAACGGTGCTGCGCAGGGGGATGTATTTGACCCCTTTTTTCGGCTCTGAGCCCCCTTCTTTCTTCGCGGCTGGCCCGGGATCACCCGCTGGGACCCGGCAGCGCGGCTTGCGGGCGTAAAATCGGCTCTAATATCCGGTCCCAAATCCGCTGCCAGCATTGCCGGGGGCTCAACTGCTCCGCGCTATTGCGCATCCCGCTTAAAAACAGGCTCAAGCTGGTCAATACCCGCTGAATATCCTTCGCGGATTCGTGCAGGCTGGTGATTTGCACTTTGAGTTGATGGCCCGATTCGACCAGCCGCCCGATTCCGCACAGCAACATGGGCCGGCTGGTGATCGCCTCCCGGGGACGATGGGGTTCGGCGCACCGCACAAACAGACTCCACCAGTTGTAGACCAGGGCCACATTGCGCGCCGCCACCTGGCAGCGGTGCAAATCCCGGGTCATGAATCCGCCCCAGCCCCACTGGTTCTTCAACTCGTCATAGGCATTCTCCACGTCGGCCCGTTGCAGATAAAGATCGGCCAAGCCGGGGATCTCCAGCTTGAGATTGGTTACGAGCACCAGGTATTCGTACTCGGGTGCGCTGGCCACCAGATCCGTCCACGGCAGGGCCAGCGCTCGGGAGTCCGCGGTCGCGGCTGCCAGCGACTGGGGCGGCAGCTGTTCCTTCGGACGTCGCAACACCACCACCCGGCGCTGCCGGCTCCAGCCTTGCAGGCGCAACTGGCCTTCCGCCCCTTCCCAACCCCGGCTGCTTTTGGCCCATCGCAAGGTGGTGGTGCAGATCATATCGTGGATCAACCGCTGGACTTTGGGCGTCTGTCGTTCTCGGAGCAGGAAGTTTTGCCCCCGCGCTTCGCATTCGCACATCACCCCTTCGCAGCCGTACGCGGCATCGCCGCACGCCAGCCACGGACGACAGGCCGGGGGCAGCCGGTCCCACCATGCCCACAACCGCGACTGCCCGTGCTTGGGGGCGTGCTGTTTGCCGGGCAGCACTTCCACGTCCAGCACCAGGCGCAGCCGGCGGACAAACCAGGTGTGCAGCGCGTGGCAGGGCCGCCCGGGCTTCTGAGGATTATAGCCGGTCTCCGAGCCTTCCTGACGCCCATAGATAGGCTTCACCGTCATATCCATGTCCAGAATCCACGGATGCTTCAGCAACGGCTCCCAGACCTGGGCCAGGGCTTTCTGCTGCCACTGGGCGCAGGCCTTCGGATCCAAGTCCTTGAAAGCCAGCCGCACACGGTCCTCCGAACAGACCCGGCTCATGCCAAAACCCGCCGGATTGACTTTATCGCACCGCAACGCGGTGAGGTGGGCGTAACGGTGGTGTCCCGCCAAAATGGCCAGGGCCAGGGTGCCCAACACATCCTGCTTGGCCGGAGCGTTGGGGCTGCTGTACTCCAAGGGGCAATCCCGCACCCAATCGGAGAAAAGACCCGCCGCCGCCAGAAACTGGGCGAAATAGACTAACTGGCCCATCGGCGTGACCGCCGCGGCCGGATCCCATTCGACTCGGATTCGGCGGTCCAGGGTATCCACCACCGTGACCTCCTCGCCGCCCGCTTCCAACACGGCCACCGCCGCTTTCCTCACCTCACCGGAGAGGTGAACAGGCACCAGCCCCTTTTCACTTTCCATCCCTCACTTCCACAACATCTTCCGACCAGGCGCAAGCCAAACAACTCGCGTTTCTAGGTTGACTGGTCGGATCGACAACTACCCGCATCCCAGGCCCTGTTTACAGGCATTCGGTGATGATTGTCTGTGGAAGTGATAGCCGGGATGATTCGGCAAACCGATCTGGCGATCGAATGACTACCTCGTGGAATGCTTGGAAGCCAAAAGGTTAATAAACCATCCCAGCCACGGAAAGTAGCGAGGAACCGAATTCCTTGCGTGGCGCGGCCGGATATGGAGATTTTTCGCCGACGACCCAGGCATTGAACATGCCGTATTTCAAAAGCGTTGAGTTCAGAACCTTATCCACGACCGGGGCCACTTTGCGGTCGGTGCAGGATGTCTCGATGATTTGGCATCCCACCTGTTCTAGAAAGAACGCCATATCCAGCGCGTTCGTGGCGACGATAGCGTCGTCGTCCGGAGTAAAAGGTTCTTTAATGATCGGTTCCATGCGGTCGAACCGAACCGAATTGGGGGTTTCGCGCATCCGACGTCGTTTTGCCAGCAGAGCGCGGGCATTTCTTAACTTATTGGCAATCCCGCGCATGCGGGGGTGATAGTCAC
>Ga0206970_10262_pt1 | contig 12333 bp, 4 predicted proteins | sample Alteio_BWOrgHeat_88_FD_152964 | JGI IMG/M metagenome (GOLD analysis project Ga0206970, IMG submission 152964) | Enriched cells from forest soil in Barre Woods Harvard Forest LTER site, Petersham, Massachusetts, United States -... | ecosystem: Environmental > Terrestrial > Soil > Temperate forest >... | reverse complement strand
CGGCGGGTAAGGGGCAAACGGACGTAGCGGAATTGCTAATGGCCAGCAACGCAGATATAAACGCAAAGGCTAGTGACGAGACCCCTCTTGAGGCTGCTGCGGGGCGAGGCAATGATGAGGAGTTGGTAAAAACTCTCCTGACCAAAAACGTGGATGTCAACGCCAAGAATACTGATTTCGGCGACACACCTTTGCATGCGGCGGCGGAGTGGGGTCACACCGACATTGTAGAATTGCTGCTAGCCCACAATGCCGATGTCAATGCCAGGGATAACGATACGAACACACCTTTGTTTGCGGCGTCGTTGAATGGCCACAAGGACATTGTGGAATTGCTATTGGCCAAGGGAGCCGATGTCAACGGAGAAAAAGGTGGCGCCCCGCCTTTGCTCGGGGCGGCGATGGACGATCACAAGGATGTGGCGGAATTGCTGCTGACCAACAAGGCCGATGTCAATGCCAAGGGCGATGAGGGCTTTACGCCTCTGCATTTGGCGGCGCAGTGGGGCCATAAAGATATGGTGGAATGGCTGCTCGCAAATGGAGCCGACGTCAATGCTACGAACGACGAGGGCGATACGCCTCTACACTGGTCGCTGAAGGATGGCGCTAAGGACGCGGGCGTGCTGGCATTGCTGCGTCAGCACGGTGGCCACGAATGAAAAGCAGCAACAAGGAATGTCAGTTAAATTGCCGGTGAAATGGCTGACGAGTAGTGAAAAGCGGTGACGAGCAATGACGAATTTGAAATGACTTTTACCATTTTATGAGTGTTCTGAATCGGGTTTGCAGACTGTGTCCATCTGTGGTTGAAAAGAATCGTCACGGCATGATGAAATTCGTTGTAGCCTGGCTGACGGTCTTTCTGCAACTCGCACTTGCTGGAAATTTGCCGGCGCAATTTTCTGTCACGAACATAACAGTGGATGGGAAGGCTTTGGAATTTCCATCCACGCAAAAAACAGACTCAGGGAATTCGTTGCATCTCCCACCCTGGCCCGGCGAAATTGACTTCACTGCGGTTGCCGACACCTCCCACCTGAATCAGCCCTACATGTTATACTACAAACTGGAGGGGTTCGACAAAGACTGGCGTATTTTGTATTCCCACATGCGTCTGGTGGTCCGCATGCTGGACGCTGAAAACAACATCCTCGCGGCGACCGATTGCCGGGTTGATTTGCAAAGCGCCGGCTGGCGGGGGAGCCTGCAAAATTCCGATTTCATCCCCCACCATGCCGAGGTCGTAGCCCCGATGCGCACCGCCAAGGTGCAGCTTTGGTGTGTTTCCGGCGGTCCCGAGTACACGACCGGCATTTTCGCCATAAAAAATGTTTCCATGCAAGTCGGAGCGCCCGGCGGCGGCCCTGTTCACCGGCGGGAATTCTCCACCGAAGATGGTTCTGACCTGGACCAGCCATTAGGTTCCCTGACCGACTGGAAACGCGACGGTTCCCGGCCCGAGATGGCGCAGATTATTCGCCTCGAGAAACCACAGCCATGCCATGCGTTGGTCCTGTCTGACGATGATCCCGATACTTTTGCCGCTTGGATCGTTCCGCCGGCGCGCTGCGAGCCGGTACAACCCGGAGATCATGTCACACTGGACTGGGAGGAGGCGCACACGGTTGGCTGCGGTCTGGGAACTTTGATTTATCTACACCTGGCCCCGGGCAACTACTGGCTCCGGTTGAAGGCGGTCGGCATTGACAACCTGCCCCTGGGACCGGAATCCTCGCTGCCTTTTGTCGTGCTGCCGCCGTTTTGGATCAAGCCCTGGTTCTTGTTGCTCTGCGGCAGTGGCGGCGTGATTTTCGCCGTCTGGGCCGTGAGACGACACCAAAAAAAGAGCTGGCAAAGGCGGTTGGACCGCCTCGAACAACAGGGCGTCCTGGAACGGGAGCGCACCCGCATCGCCAGGGATTTCCACGATGACCTGGGCTCCAGATTGTCGCATATCACCATGCTCAGCGAATCAGCCTGCCGCCACCCGAACAATTCCCCCGAAACGGTCACGGATCTGGAACGCATTGCCGCTGCCGCGCGTGAATTCACCCGGTCCATGGAGGAGATTGTTTGGGCCGTGGACCCGGAAAACGATTCGCTCGATGAGCTGGCCACGTTTATCAGCGGGTTCGCGCAAGACCTCCTGCACAGCGTCAAGGTCCGGTGCCGGCTGGACATGCCATTGCAATTGCCTGAATGGAGCCTCTCGGCGGAAATACGGCACAACATTTTCATGGCCTTTAAGGAAGCCTTGAACAATGCCCTCAAGCACGGGCATCCCACGGAGGTGCAAATTACAATGAACATCGAGGCGTCCCGGTTTATACTTACCGTGGAAGACAACGGACGGGGCTTTGCCCAAGGGCGTGATTTGGGTCACGGACTGAAGAACATGAGCAGCCGGTTGCAGAAGTGCGGCGGCGATTTTTTTCTGGAGAGTGAACCCGGCCACGGGACGCGCGTCCGGTTTGTTGTTCCCGTCAAACCGGCCACCCAGGCCGCATAGGGCAATTCCAAAAAATCTGTAGCCGCAAACACACAGAACATTCAACGCTCAACATTCAACGTGCTCTGTAGAAACAGCATTTTACCGAGTGTTAGCTCTTGGCATTCATGCTTCGCGCCCCTTCTCCCCCTCGGGGGAGAAGGCCGGGATGAGGGGGCGTCGCGTTCAGTGATGTCATCTTTTCTACAAAGCACATTCAACGTTCAATTCCCAAGGGGTTCGATTTGCACATTCCTTGGATGTTGGGCGTTGAATGTTGAATGTTTCTGAAATCAGGCCGCGGTTTTACTTGAACCGGTCCAGTCACCAACATGCCTGGTGTTTCACGGCTTGGAAACCATGCCCGCCAATGACGGCGCAGCAAAGTTGTATTCGCCCGATTGCACTTCAAAGGTCGCAGCGTTTCCGGTCTGCGAGCTTGAAATCACTCCGGGCGCCGTGGTCGCAGGGTGCCCGTCTTCGCTCACATCGGTCAATTTTGCATTCGGTACGCAGATCGTTGCCCCGGTATTTGGCGGAACGACCACGTGCAGGATAAAACGATCATTCTTGATGTTCCAATCGCTCACTATTTTGCCATGGACGGAATTATATTCAGCTTTGACGAAGGTAAGATCGCCAACCGGTTGCGGGCGGATGAAGAAGTGTTTGAAACCGGGAGCGGTCGGGTCCGCATTAATGCCGGCCAGTGCTTTGTAAAACCACGCGCTAATATCGCCGAACATGATGTGATTGCGCGATGAGGTGCCATCCCACTCTTCCCACAAAGTCGTGGCGCCTTGTTCAATCCACCATCCCCAGCTCGGCAGATCCTTCTGGGTTGCCATCTGGTAGGCGATGTCGGTGCGTCCGTGATCTGTCAGTGCATTGAGGATATACTTGGCACCGAGGATGCCCGTATCAATGTGATTCTTGTTTTCCCCAATATTGGCCGCAAGATTTTGCAAAATTCGCTCCTCGTTTTCCGGCTCAACCAATCCCTGGTAAAGCGCACAACTGAGTGATGTCTGGCTGCCATTGCCATAGGTGCCGCTGCCGGCATTGAAAAATTTTGCGTTGAAATCTTTTTTAATCTGCTTGGCCAGTTGCCCGTATCGGGTCGCATCTTCTGTTTTTCCAAGCAGGGTTGCTGCGAGCGCGACGATCTGTGCGTCGCGATAGTAGTATGCGGTTTCAACAATATCCGCGGATGTCTGCGTCTTGAACGGAGCCCAGTCGCCAAGGCCGATGTTCACGATGCCGTTCACTGCCCGGCTGGTAAGATAATCTACATTGAGCTTTAGGCCGGCATAATGCTCACATAGCGGCTTCGCGTCGCCATAATACTCATAAAGATAATACGGCATGAGTTCAAAAGCGCTGGTCCAGGCCGGCCCGTTGCACCCGCCATAACCCCAGCCGCTCGTTGGCACAATTCCCGGCAGTTCGCCAGTGGGCCGTTGCTCATCGCCGAGATCATTGATCCATTTGGTGTAAACAGCGGCGGGCATAAAGTTGTAAATGCCCTGTTCGGCGGCGAGCTGCGCGTCGCCTGTCCAGCCGTTCTTTTCGCGTTGCGGACAATCGGTGGGAATGCCCTGCAGATTGCTAAGGTAGGACCAACCGGCGGCCCGCCAGATTTTATTCAGAAGCGGATTCGAGCATTCGAATGTTCCGGCGGTCGGCACCGCGGAATGGGTAAACACGCCACGCAACGAGTCCAGCGTTGGCCTGCCGGGAAAACCGGTCATCTCGACATACTGAAAACCATAATAGGTGAAGCTCGGATGCCATGTCTCTGTGCCACCACCCTTCAGTATGTACTCGCTGGTTTGGTATTGCTGGGTCTTGTCCGTTTGCCTGACGAACTCCCCGATATTGTCTACGTCGAGGGTTCCGTCGGGAAACAATCGTTCACCGTGGCGTAATTTTATTTCCGTCCCGGCGGGACCCTTCACACTCAGTGAAGTATAGCCGGCAAAGTTCTGGCCCATGTCAAAAACAAACACTCCCGGTTTGGGTTCCATCAGTTTCACGGGCTTGATTATTCCGTCTGCCTTGATCGGCGGCATCATCTGGGCGGCAAGTTCGCCTTTGGGCGCGTCAACGATTAATGCGGGCTGCCAGCCGGAATCATCGAAACCCGGTTTGTTCCAGCCGGGGATTTCACGCCGCGCATCATAATCCTCGCCGCCGTAAATGCTATCAAAGAGAATCGGACCCGTGGAAGTTTTCCATGTCCCATCGCTCCCGATGAAGTCCGTGCGGCCGTCGGTGTACTCAACCACCAGGGAAAGGAGCAGTCTCGGCGCTTCCCGCCAGGGCGCTTGATCAAATTTCCAAACCGCCTTGGTCTGCGCATTAAACCAGCCGTTGCCGAGGACGATTCCGATTGCGTTCTTGCCGCGGTTGAGAAGTGAGGTTACATCGTGGGTTACGTAAAGGTCCCGCCGGTCGTAACGGGTGTAGCCGGGATCCAGCAGTTGGTCGCCGATTTTCCGGCCATTGACGTACAGTTCATAATAGCCCAGCCCGCAAATATAAATGCGGGCCCGCTTGATGTGGCCATCCAGCGTCAGTTCCCGGCGAAACATCGGCGCGGGATGCTCCTCCACATTCGTTGTGCGGCCGATCCATTGCGCCCGCCAATCGCCAGCCCCTAATAAACCCATGTCCCAACTGGCAACCTCGCTCCACGGCAATACCCGGCCATCTTTGTCCCAACTGCGGATTTTCCAAAAGCATTCCTGCCGCGACGCCAGTGGCTTGCCGCCGTAAACGACGAAGGTTGTTTGATCCGAGGAAACTTTGCCGCTGTCCCACAAGTTTCCGACATCCTTTTTCAACTGGTCTGCACCGTCGGCAACGAGGATTTGATAAGCAGTCTGTCTTTGACCTCGTTCGTTTGAGGCCAAAATCCAGCTTAATCGCGGTTGCGCCGTATCAATGCCCGGCGGATTTTCCAGGTATTCACAGCGCAATTGCTCAACGTGCGAACCGGCGATAGCGCCAAAAATGGGGATGAGCAGGATGCCGGTTAATAGATTGCAAACTTTTATCATGATGTAAGTGTTTGGAATAACTCTCTGGCGGGCATGGCCGTCAAGCGCGCAAATATTTTGCCACCGCCTCGGCGCGCGAGCGGACGTGCAGTTTCTCATAGATGCGCCGGATGTAGGTTTTAATGGTGGGAATGCTGATTTGTAGTTGATCGGCAATTTCCTTGTTCACATAGCCCCGCACAATCAAGTCTATCACCTGCTGCTCGCGAGGAGCCAGGGGGACGCTCGCCGGAGACGGAAGGTGCGGGGGTTTTTGGAAATACTGCACTACTTTGCGAGCGATGCTTGTGGTCATGGGAGAACCGCCCCCCTGCACCTCATCAATGGCTTCCAACAGCTCCTCCCGCGTGGCCCGCTTCAGCAGGTATCCGGTGGCCCCTGCCGCCAGCGCGCTCACGATGCGTTTGGCGTCCTCATAGACCGTCACCATCACGAACTGGGTTTCCGGCATCAGCGGTTTCAATCGGCGCACGCATTCCACCCCGTCCATTCCCGGCAGGTTGATGTCCATCAACACGACCGCCGGCGACTGTGCTGGCAGCGCGGCCATGGCACTTTCCCCATCTTGAAAGGCGCTCAATAGCCGCAGTCCCTGGCTCTGCTTAAGCCACATGCTAAAGGTGCTGCTCAACCCGGGATCGTCTTCGACGATTGAAATCGTCGTTTTCATACCCCTGCACTTAAATGGATTGTGTTCACAAAAATTGCGCGCATCCATGGTGGGTAAAATGCCGCGTTGAGGCAATCGTTCTTGCCAAATTCCATGTCAACCATCTGGTTGACATGACAGAGCCGGCAATGCGCTTAAACTGTGTAATCGTTTACACAGGAAAAGTAAAAACCGTCGTCTGTTTCAAATCCATACAACACCCCTTGAAGAAAATGAAAATCAACCATGATGTACCCTTTGGATCACACCAACTTTTTGGTTCTTGGCGGCGATCCACGTCACTTCCGAAATCCGGCGCCGCCGGTTGCCGGAGGACGCAATTTTTCGCCGCCTTGGCACTCAGCATCAGCCTGGCTCTCCCGGTGGCGGCCCAAGTGGCTGTCACGGGGCCGGCCGATCCCCACTTAAATTTCACCGGAGTTTTCCCGGGCGCCGAATACTACGGCAGTTGGAATGCAGGCACGCTGCAAATCGGCAATGCAAGCTTTGTTCAGAACGAAGGCCGTGTGCCCAACAATGACAACTCGGTGACCAACGTGCCGAACTTTGGACCAAGCGCGCAACAAGTGGCGTTCAGCCGTATCTCCGATCGCAGCCGGTATGAAAGCGGCGGCGCGGCCCAAACCTTTACCTTCTCGGTGGTCCCCAACCGTTCATACCTGGCCCAGTTCCTGTATCATGATCCGCAGTCTGGTGCCGTGGGGCAGCGGATCTTTGACGTGGTTTTCAACGGCGTCATTCTCGCCACGAACATGGACTTGGTTGCCTTGGGCGCCTACCAGAACAACGCCGTGGATGTTCTCCTCACGAATATATTCACCTCCGCCAGCGGCTCGGTGACCTATTCAGCCGCCGGCTCGTCGGTGGCAGGAGGCGTCGGCAATGCGTTGCTCTGCGCCGCCACTCTGCAGGATGTAGGTGCCAGCCCCTATATCTATACTCAGCCCGCCGGAGTCGCCATCAACGACGGCAACTCAGCGCAGTTTTCCGTGCTCTCCGCCGGGACGAACCTCACGTACCAATGGCAGGCGTGCCCTTCCGGCAGCGGCTTGTTTACCAATCTGACCGACACCGCCGGCTATATCAACGGCTCGGCCACGGCCAATGTGACGGTGAGCGTTCCCGCGCTGGCAGTGGGAAACACCGACTTTCAGGTCATCATAACCAATGCCTCCGGCGTCAGCACCAGTTCCATTGCCACGCTGACCGTCAGTTCAGCCTCCGTGGCGTTGACACGGGATATCAGCACCACGCCCACCGCCGTGGCCGGTTATCCCTTCTCGCTGGCCGTGAGTGCAACGGGAAGCGGTCCGCTCACCTATCAATGGCAATATAACAGCGCCCCGCTTTCCGATGGTGGCCGCATCAGCGGCTCGCAATCCAACGTCCTGACCATCGCCAGCGTGCAGCCCGGTGATACCGGCAACTATCAAGTCGTCGTGACCGGCCAGTCAGGCCCGGTCAGCAGCAGCGTCGGAAGCCTTGCCGTGACCAATACCCTTGGCATCTATGACGGTTCCACCTGGACGCTCAATGGCGGGCCGACCCTGGTCAACGGCATTCTCACCATGACCACTGCCGCCGGCAATGAAGCCCGCACCGCCTTCTTCAATCTCTATCCCGTCAACGTGAATTCTTTTCAGGTATCGTATCTTTATCAGGATGTCAGCGTTGGTGGAGCTGATGGCGTCAGCTTTATTTTGCAAAACTCCGAGCGCGGGGTAAATGCCCTGGGCGGGGCCGGTGGATCCGAGGGTTATCAGTTGGGCAGCGGCGGTGCGCAAGGAATCGCCCCGAGCGTCGCGTTCCTCGAGGAAGTATATCAAAACGACGGTTTTGCCATCAGCACCAACGGGGGAAATTGGACTTTCGCCAAGAGCACGGTGAACGGCATGCTGGCCTCCGGGGATCCCATTCTCGTTAACATTCGTTATTCTTCAGGGGTATATGCCGCCATCCTGACCGATCAGATAAACGGGAACGTTTTTAATACCGAGTACAATCTGGATCTTCCGCACTGGCTGGGTTTCCCGGGCGGTCCGCGGACGAACACGGCCATCATCGGGTTCGGTGGCGGCACCGGCGGGGCCAATGCCCAGCAACAGGTCAGCGCCCTCACTTATGGCCCCAACCCATACGCGGGCAATCCCCTCGTCATCACCAATTGGAACGACCCGCAATTGGATACCACCGGTAACTCGCTCGGCCATTTTGTCGTCGCTGAATATTATGGCGCGTCGGGCAACAACTTCGGCACGCTGCCGGTTGGCAACGCCCAGTTTGTGCAGAACGACAGTCGCTTCAGCGCGCTCACTTTTGATGTTGCCCGGAACCAGCCAAATTTTGGCGCCGCCGCGTCCCAGGTCAACCTGGCCAAGATTTGTTCCACCGTGGCCGTGACTCCGGCTCCCTTCTCGCTGGCCACGGTCCCCGGCCACCAATATGAACTGCAGCTTCTTCTCCATGACAATTTCTACACCAGCAGGAACTCGCGTCAATTCGGCATAAAAATCGGCGGCGCGACCGTGGTGCCGTTTCTGGACCTGGTTGATTTAGGCAGCGGCGGAACGGCGACCCGCGCCGTGGTGGTGACGAATGTCTTTACGGCCGCATCGTCCTCCATTTCCATACAGTTTACCGGCTTCCGGGATAATCCGGTGCTCAATGCCATAACCTTGGTGGACGAGACGATCACGCCGGGCTTCATAACGCAGGCGACCAACCAGATTGTTTACAGTGGAAACTCGGCGCAGTTGGTGTCACTCGCGGGCGGCGAAGGTCCCATAACTTATCAATGGCAGGCCAGGGCTGGCGGCACCAGCGCTCCATTTACCAACGTGGTCAATGGAGGTGCGGTGTCCGGCGCCACCAACAATATACTCAATCTTAGCAACCTCCCGGTGGGGACCACCGATTTCCAGACTTTGGCGATCAATCCCTACGGCTATGTCACCAGTTCCATCGCCAACATTACCGTCGTGACTTCAGCGCCCGCTCTGGCGGTGGATATCAGCCCGTTGGCGGTGACCGTGCCCACCAATTTCTCATTCTCATTTTCCGCCCAATTTGTTGGCAGCCTGCCGGCAACCTATCAATGGTTGCACAATGGCAGTCCGTTGAGTGATGGCGGAGGTTTTTCCGGCTCACACTCCAACGTCCTGTCCATTGCCAGCGCCGTGGATGCGGACGCGGGCACCTATGAGGTGCTGGCGACCAATGCCTTCGGAAATACCAACAGTTCCGTGGCGACAGTTACCATTGACGACGCCCCGTTCGGTTTCCTTGACGGCACGGCGTGGACGTTGAACGGTGGACCGAACTTGACGTCCGGGGTGCTCGAAGTGACGGACGGCAATGGCAACGAAGGCCGCAGCGCGTTTTATGATTATCCGGTGAATATTAACGCCTTCACAGCGTCCTTTACCTATCAGGATGCCTCGGCTGGCGGGGCGGACGGCACGGCTTTTGTTTTGCAAAATGATCCCCGCGGGGCCAAGGCGCTCGGTGGCGCGGGCGGAACTTTGGGTTATGGAAATGGTCCGCTGATCGCCAACAGCGTGGCCTTTGAAATGGACATCTATAACGTCTCCGGCGTAAACCTTGAAACCAACGGCACCACGGGTACTTACATCGGTACCGGAAATAATGTCAACCTTCGCAGCGGAGATCCCATCAACGTGACCGTGGTTTACCAACAGGGACTCATGGTGGTGACGATGACTGATGCGAACACCCTTCTGTCCATCACCAACACCTACAACGTGAATGTGGCCAGCGTGGTGGGCGGCCCCACGGCTTACATCGGCTTCACGGGTGGCTCGGGAGGCTCAACCGCCGTGCAGTACATTTCTAACTTTACGTTCGGGCCGCTGCCGGTGAGCGTGCCGGTCATCCAACAGGATCTTCCGGGGTTGGTGACACAGCCCGTTGGGCTGAAATTAAACCTCGGTGTCCTGGCAACCGGCAGCACGCCATTATACTATCTGTGGTACTTTAACGGAACTAACTTGGCCAACGGCAGCCTGATCACCGGTGCCAGGACGAACACCCTGGACCTCGCTTATACCACACTTGGTGATATGGGCAGTTACCAAGTAATCGTGAGTAACTTCTACGGCACGGCCACCAGCGGCGTGGCGAACGTTATTGTTTCTGGCGGCCCGGTAACCATTGGAGATGGCTCGGGCTGGTCTTTCAACAGCGGCGCCACGTTCGAGGGCTCTGGCACGGTGCAGTTGACCGACGGCAATTACCAGGAAGCCCAAAGCGCCTTCTTTGATGCTCCGGTTGATGTTGATGCCTTCGAGGCCTCATTCACATATCAAGATCTCAGCGGCCCGTCGTCGGCCGATGGTTTGGCGTTCGTCTTTCAAAATTCGCCGGCTGGCCCCGCTGCTTTGGGGCAGGATGCCGGGGGTTTGGGTTTTAGTGGAATCAGTCCAAGTGTGGCGCTTGCATTCAACCTGTACAGCGGCTCCGGTGTCGGCATGGCGTTTGAAACCAATGGATTGTCATACGCTTTCGGCGGTTCTGCCTATGTCAGCACCGCGCCGGTTCCCTTCAACAACGGCGATCCCATTAACGTAACGATGACCTATGCCGGAGGGGTGGTTACTGTGACGCTTATGGACCCTGACACCTTGGAAGTTTATACCACCAATTATTCCGCCAACCTCCCTGGCCTGCTGGGTGGTCACACGGCCTATGTCGGTTTTACCGGGGGGACGGGGGCCATCACCTCACAGCAGCAGGTCAGCAACTTCTCGTTTATCAGTCTGGCCACGCTGGGCATCAACCGTACCCAGACCAACGCTGCGGTTTTGACGTGGCCGGTGGCGGCGGGTGCTTACACTCTGCTGGAAAATTCCGATCTGAGCACCACCAACTGGGTGCCGGTGACAAACTCGGTTACCGTCATCAGCAACCTCCTGGACCAGGTGACCATCACGCCAGCCGGCACAAATGCGTTTTATGAACTGATCAATCCGGAACAGCCTTAGCCGGCCACGAGACTCAATCGTTTCCCGACGATTGAACTCCATTGAATGCCCTCTTTCTTCGAAATGCCCCATAAACATAATGTTTATGGGGCATTTCAAGTGGTGCCTTTTAAAAACCGTTTTGCAGCAGTGACCAAGCGCACAGCGGAGGCCCTTTTGCCCGAGTTCAAGCAAAGATTTGGCGCAGGAAGCTCATTCCAACCGGGACCAAAACTTTGAATGACTCCTTGTTATTGAAAATCAAATTTGCGTGTCCGCCGCTGCTTTGCGCGCTCGATTGCGCGGTCGAAGACCCTGCTTTTTAGCGTGACCCCATCGCCGCCCATAATCGCGTCAGGTCAGGGTCAGTAGGGCTGGTGGGCCATTTTATCTGGGTCACGTTGACAATGCCTGAATACCACCGCCACCATTCCACATGACCGTCAGCAAACGACAGAACGTCCCCGGCGCCATGCCGGGATGCCGGGATGTTCTGCCATGTGGGAGAATTGTAAACCAGGGCAAAGAAACCATCATCAATGCTGAAGGAAGCTTCCTCCACAAAAACAAACTGGCCCGGCGGGCCGGGATTTTTGATATTCGTCAACTTCGTGTTCATGGTGAGAAGCGGCGAGTTGTCCACCGCGGGGCTCCAGCCAGTTCCGTTCCAAGTCATGCCGTTCATCTGGCCTCCCATCGAATAACTGCGCGCCCGTTGATGAGCGCCGCCAGATGCAACCTTGGCATTGTTATCGGTCGGGCATGCATAAATACCCGTGCTTTTATCGTAATCCCAAAATTTGCCGGCCATGATGGGAGCGAGATTGGTGGAGCCATTGGGATCCGGCTGGTTGTAAAAACCGGCATCGGCAACATTGCCGACAATCCACGACTGGTAGTCTGGATCCGTCGGGCTGGTGGTGTCGGCCGTCGGCGCATTTAGAACCAGCCGGTCATTGTTATCCCCCGCATACATGATCCAGCAGAGCTGTAATTGTTTGAGATTGGACAGGCATTGGGTCTCCTGTGCCTTTCTTTTGGCCCGGCTCAATGCCGGCAGCAACATCGCCGCCAGGATGGCGATAATGGCAATGACCACCAGCAGCTCAATCAAGGTGAAACCGGGTGGCT
>Ga0206970_10261_pt1 | contig 12334 bp, 5 predicted proteins | sample Alteio_BWOrgHeat_88_FD_152964 | JGI IMG/M metagenome (GOLD analysis project Ga0206970, IMG submission 152964) | Enriched cells from forest soil in Barre Woods Harvard Forest LTER site, Petersham, Massachusetts, United States -... | ecosystem: Environmental > Terrestrial > Soil > Temperate forest >... | reverse complement strand
ACTCCTATCTCAATGCCGCACGCAGTTACGGCGAGGAGCTGCGCGCGATGGAGGATTTTTCCACCCGCCGCGCCGCCGAAAATCTCGTGCGCGAAGCCTACATGCGCCGCAAAATCCAGCAGGCCATCGCCGACGGTTTCAAGCCGGAACAAATCGTGGTGGTCACCGGCGCGTTCCACGCCTCGGCGCTCGGACCGGAATTGCCGCCGATGACGGACGACGAATTCGCGAAGCTGCGCAAGCGCGATTCCAAGATGACGCTGATGCCCTATTCGTTTTTCAAGCTGTCGTCGCAATCCGGCTATGGGGCGGGCAACCATGCGCCCGCGTATTTCGAGATGGTTTGGAATTCCTACAACGAAAACACCGCGCCGGCGCTGCCGACTTTCTTCCTGACCAGTGTTGCGCGCGAGTTGCGCGCCAGCGGAACATTCCGGTCCACGGCGGAGGTGATTGATGGCGTCCGGCTCGCTGAAACGATGGCGGGCATGAAAAATTCGCTGCCCACGTTGCGCGAATTACAGGATGCGGCGGTGACCTTGCTTGGCCAGGGCGATCCGTCGGTCGTGCGCGAATCGCTGCTGCGTGTGGAGGTGGGCACCGCCATCGGCGCGCTGGCCAAGGGCGTCAGCCAGACTTCCATCCAGGATGATTTTTACCGCGAGCTGGACCGGCTCAAATTGGAACCGTTCAAGACCGGCGTAAAGCGCGACCTTGACCTCGACCTGCGCGAAAATCGCCGCGTCAAGAGCGCCGAGGCCGCGTTTCTGGATTTGCACCGCTCCAGCTTTCTGCACCGGCTCGCCGTGCTGGATGTTCCATTCGCAAAAAAAATTGCCGTGCGGCAGGACGGCACGACGTGGGCCGAGCGCTGGGCGTTGCAATGGACGCCCGAGGCGGAGATCACCATTGTCGAAGCGGTGTTACTCGGCGAAACCATCGAACTGGCGGTGGCGTTCAAATTCAAACAGCAGCTCGAAAAGTGCACGTCCGTGGCGGAAGCGTCCAAGGTCATTCGCGAGGCCTGCGAATGCGGCATGAGCGCGTCCATTGAACTCGCGCGCCAGACGCTCCAGCGGCTGGCGAATGATTCCTCCGATTTCACCGCGCTGGCCGGCGCCACTTATGAATTAGGCCTCATCATTCGCTACGGCGACGTGCGGCAATTCGACGCCGAGCCGCTAAAGCCGTTGCTGGAACAGTTGTTTCTGGAAGGCGCGTTGTCGCTTGTCGGCGCGGCTGGCTGCGATCTTGCCGGCGCGCGGCTGATGCTCACGGGCATCAATGAACTGAACAAAGTCGCACTGGATTACACCGCGCTCATTGATGAACCGCTTTGGGTCGGCGAACTGCAAAAACTGGCGCGCGCGGATCATTTGAACCCGCTGCTGTCCGGTTATGCCTGCGCAATCTTGGTGGAACGCAATCTGATTTCAAACGAGGAACTGGCCAGGGAAGTTTCACGGCGTTTGTCGCCGGGTATTGCCGCAGACTTGGGCGCGGGGTGGTTTGAAGGCTTGGCCCAGCGGAATCGTTACGCGCTCCTGACGCGGCTCGTGCTTTGGGAACAGCTCGACAGCTATGTAGATTCGCTGACCGAGGACGAGTTTAAGCGCGCGCTGGTTTTTCTACGGCGCGCCTTCGGCGATTTTTCGCCCCAGGAAAAGCACAGCATCACCGAAAATCTCGGCCAAATCTGGGGCGTCAACACCGATCAAGTGAGCGAAGTCTTGAGTGCGGAGCTGACCGCGCAGGAAAAGCAAAAGCTGGATGAGTTGTCCGGTTTCAATTTTGAGGAATTATAATGCCAGCCAAAGTAGAACAAGTGAAGCGCTGGCGGCTGATTCTCGGCCAGCGTGCTCAGGATTCGCTCGCACAAATGGGCGGCGCGGGCGGGTGTGAGCTTTCGCCAGAGCAACTTGCCATGGACGAGGCGCTCGCCGCCATCTATGACGAATCCGGCGGTGAAGGCAAAACCAAGCAACGCTCGGCGGGGCTTGGCCCATCCGCGCCCAACCTCGCCAAATGGCTCGGTGACATCCGCACTTACTTTAAGGAAGACGTGGTGACTGTGATCCAAAACGACGCCATCGAACGCAAAGGCCTTACGCAGCTCCTATTTGAGCCGGAAATGCTCAAGAATGTGGAACCGAACCCGCAACTCGTGGGCACGCTCATGTCGCTCAAGGGGCGGATTCCCGAGCGCACCAAGGAGACCGCGCGCATGGTGGTCCGCGCCGTGGTCGAAAAAATCAAGCGGTTGCTGGAACAAAAAATTCGTCAGGCCGTGATGGGCGCGCTAAACCGCCGCGAACACTCGCCGCTGCCGCATGCGGCTTCGATTGATTGGAAATGGACCATCGGCCGGAACCTCAAGAATTACCAGCCCTCGCTCGGCACCATTGTCCCCGAGAAAGTTTATTTCTATTCCCGGGCGCAACGCTCCAATAACTGGACGGTGATTGTTTGCATGGATCAAAGCGGCTCGATGGCGGAGTCCGTGGTTTATGGCTCGGTGACTGGCTCCATCTTCGCTTCGTTACCCGCATTAACCACGCGAGTTGTCTCCTTTGACACGGAAGTGGTGGACCTCACCGAGCAATGCGGCTCTGACCCCGTGGACATGATTTTCGGCGTGCAACTGGGCGGCGGCACGGACATCAACAAAGCCGTCGCCTACTGCGAGAAATTCATTTCTGATCCGTCGCAGACAATTTTTTTCCTGATTACCGATTTGTTTGAAGGCGGCAACCAGGCGCAGCTCGTCCGCCGGCTGAAGGAGATGGTGGAATCCGGCGTGCGCGTCATCTGCCTGCTGGCTTTGTCTGATAGCGGCGTGCCGACGTTCGACCAAAATCTCGCAAAAAAGATTTCAGAATTTGGCGTGCCGTGCTTTGGTTGCACACCCAACAAACTGCCCGAACTGATTGAAGGAGTGCTCAAGAAACAGGACTTGAAGGCGCTCGCCGCCCGCGTGGCGACCAAGAAGGAAAAATCAAACTTGTGATAAGAACAAAGCAGGCAATAGTCAATTGCCTGTAACCTTGGCCGAAAATTCCTTAATATCCAGGCAATGCCAACAAGCGAAAGCACTCATTGCGTCGCAGTTCCTCCCGCGCAGGTGTTCGTGACCACGCACTGGTCCGTGGTGCTCACGGCGGCGGGGAGCGATACGCCGCGCGCGCAGGAGGCGTTGGGCCATCTCTGCCAGTTGTATTGGTATCCGATTTATCATTTTGTCCGGCGGCAGGGGCATTCCATGCACGACGCGCAGGATTTCACGCAGGAATTCTTTGCGCGATTGCTGGAAAAAAACTGGATTGCGCACGTGGACCAGTCACGCGGCCGGTTCCGCTCCTTCCTGCTGCTGGTATTGAAGCGGTTTCTGGCGAGCGAATGGCACAAGGCAAACACGCAGAAGCGGGGTGGTGTTCGCCGCTGCCTGCCGCTGCCGCTCGATACCGCCGAGACGCGGTACGCGCTTGAACCCGCCGATGCCGGCACGCCCGAGCAGGCATTTGAAAAACAATGGGCGCTGACCTTGCTGGAAACGGTCCTGCGCCAGTTGCGCGCAGAATACGAGCAGGATGGCCGGGGCCGGTTGTTTGAGGCACTCAAGCCGTGTCTCATGGGCACCCGTGAGTCGCAACCGTACGCCACGCTGGCCAGCGAACAGGCGATGTCCGAGGGTGCGGTAAAGGTGGCGGTACACCGGTTGCGTGAACGGTATCGGGAACGTCTCAAGGCGGAGATCGCCCACACCGTGGCGTCGCCGGCAGACGTGGATGCCGAAATGCGCCATCTGTTTCGCGTTCTGACGCGGAGTTGACGCGCCGATTTTTTTTTGCCGCTCTGTAACCTTTGCCGGCAGTTCCATAGTGAACAGGTGAAGGATTAAAGTATGGAGACCAAACGCATCTGTTCAATCTGTGGAAAGACGCTCGCGGCGAACGCGCCGGAGGGATTGTGCCCCGAATGTCTGCTGAAGGCCGGCCTGGGCTCGGGGGTGGACATCGGACCGGATACCGAGGCCGGCGCGGTTCGCCCTCGCTTCGTGCCGCCGACGGTGGGTGAACTCGTGCCGCTCTTTCCGCAGCTCGAAATCCTTGAATTGATTGGCCAAGGTGGCATGGGCGCGGTCTATAAGGCGCGGCAAAAGGAACTCGAACGCGTCGTGGCTCTCAAGATTCTGCCCCCGGGGATTGGCAAGGATTCGTCTTTTGCCGAGCGTTTCACCCGCGAGGCCCGGGCCTTGGCGAGGCTCAACCATCCCGGAATTGTCACGCTCTACGAGTTTGGGAAGGTTGATCCTGCGCCTTCGAGCCCCGGCTCGCAACCCGCACTCTACTACTTTCTAATGGAGTTCGTTGATGGCGTCAACTTGCGGCAGTTGCTGAGCGCCAGCCATCTCGCGCCCCGCGAGGCGCTGGCGGTCGTGCCGCAGATCTGCGATGCCCTCCAATACGCTCATGACGCCGGCATTGTTCACCGCGACATCAAGCCGGAAAACATCCTGCTCGACCGCCGCGGCCGGGTGAAGGTGGCGGACTTTGGCCTGGCCAAGCTGGTGGGAAACGGGAGCGAACCGGCGGCCGGCGGGGAAGCCGCCGGGTTGCCGACGCTGACCGGCACCGGCAAAATCATGGGTACGCCCCAATACATGGCTCCGGAGCAGGTTGAGCATCCTGCCGAGGTGGATCATCGCGCGGACATTTACGCGCTGGGCGTGGTGTTTTACCAGATGCTCACCGGCGAGCTTCCCGGCAAGAAAATCGAACCGCCGTCGAAGAAAGTTCAGATTGATGTGCGGCTCGATGAAATCGTGCTGCGGGCGATGGAAAGAAATCCCGAGCTCCGCTACCAGCAAGTCAGTGATGTCAAAAGTCAGGTGGAAACGGTGGCCAATTCAAGCAGCGCTGGCACCGCGGCGGTCGCGCAACCAGACGCCGGTGAATCCATGAGCCGTGGCCGATTCGGCGTGTTGCTCCCATTGGTCACGCTTGCGGGTCTGCTTGCGCTTCTGTTCTGGCGCAGTTTTATTCCACGAGACGTGCTTTTTTCCAACGACAACCCCTTGGGCATCCGAATGGCCGAGTGGATGCGGCTGCCTTCGGGATGGCTGGGCCGGTGGGATGACCTTAACAGCCTTGGATTCAACGCCGGCTCATTTGGAGAATCCATCACCACGCTGGTCGTTTGGATGCTGGGTCCGCTTGGCAGCAGCAAATTTCTGACTCCAATCACATTGTGCATCCTTGGGCTGTGCGCCTGGTTTTCATTCCGGCGGCTGCGCCTCGGGAATTTTGCCGCCCTTCTGGGCGCCTTGGGAGTGACCCTTTCTTCGTGCTTCTTCTCGACAGCATGCTGGGGAGCAACGTCAATGGTCCTGGGCATTGGCATGGGCTACCTGGCCATCGGATTGGTGGTATCAGCGAACCGGGCTGCTCGCGCGCTGGAACGATGGGCATCTTTCGCGCTGGCTGGTCTGGCTGCCGGGGCCGGGATTATTGAAGCGGCCGATGACGGAGTTATCTTCAACTTCGTTATTATTGCCTTCGTCGTGTTTTGTTCGCTGGTTGAAGCGGGCCCTTTCCGGGCAAGAGCCGCCCGCTGCTTTCTCCGTGTGTTGGTCGTTGCAGGCTTTGCCTTCTTTATCGCGGGTCAGACGGTCGTGGGCTTGATCAACCCCCAAGCCAAGAGCGTGGCGGGCAGCGGACGAGATACGCAATCGGAAACCGCACGGTGGGATTGGGCCACGCAATGGAGCCTGCCAAAAACTGAAGCACTCAGTTTGGTGGTGCCGGGTTTGTTTGGCTATCGGATGGATACGCCAGATGGCGGAAATTACCGGGGTGGGATTGGCCGCACCCCGACAATTGATCGCTGGCTCGACGATGGCCGGCCGGGGCCGCAACCGCAAGGGTTCATGCGTTTTTCAGGTGGGGGCTATTATATGGGGCTGCCCGTCGTTCTGGTGGCGTTTTGGGCAGCAATCCAGGCACTCCGAAGAAAGGACTCTTTCTTCACGCTGCAAGAACAAAAGATGATTTGGTTTTGGTGTGGTCTGAGCATCCTCTGCCTGCTGTTGGCCTTCGGCCGGTTCGCCCCATTTTACCACTTGCTGAAAGTGCTGCCATACTTTCCGACCGTCCGTAATCCGATCCAATTCCTGAACCCGATGGTTTTTTCTGTGTCCATGATCTTCGCGTATGGCCTTAATCTCCTCTGGCGCCAATACTTGACAGCTCCAAATTCATCGCCTTTGCCCGATAAGCCGGGGCGATGGTGGCTGCAGGTCAGCCGGTTCGACCGACGCTGGATTATTGGTTGCGCGCTGGTGTCTGGACTGACGCTGGTGGCCTGGATGGTGTACGCCGGCTCCAAGGAATCCCTCACACACTCCATCCAGATGGCCGGATTCGACGACGGGCAAATGTCGAGCCTCATGGCGGCGTTCAGCATCCGCCAGTTGGGTTGGTTTGCGCTGTTCTTCATTTTGGCCGCCGGCCTGTTGACGTTGATCCTTGGTTCCGTTTTCACCGGCCCGCGCGCCAAATGGGGGGCTTGGCTGCTAGGCTTGCTGTTGGTCATTGATCTTGGCCGCGCCAACCTGCCCTGGATCATCCATTGGGATTACCGGCAGAAATACGCCACCAACGACGTCATTGAATTTCTTCGCCAGAAACCCTATGAGCACAGGGTTGCGGGACTGCCTTTTGCGACCTCCGAGCAAGCATCATTGCTGAACGAGCTATACCGCATTGAATGGGCGCAGCATCATTTCCTGTATTACAACATCCAGTCCCTCGACATTGTCCAAGCACCGGTAATGCCCGAGAATCTGGCTGCCTTCGAAACGGCGTTCCATTCTCAAGGCTCGAACACGCTGTTCCGCAACGTTCGCCGCTGGCAATTGACCAACACCCGGTACCTGCTCGGCCCCGCTTCGTTTCTCGACCAACTCAACGCCGGACTCAATCCCGGTGAATCCCGCTTCCACATCGCCCGCAGTTTCGACATTGGGCCAAAGCCCGGTGTGGAAAGGCCGGCAAGACTTGAAGATCTCACCGCGGTCTTTAACTCCAACGGCAATGGTCAATGTGCCATTTTCGAACTCACCGACGCCTTGCCCCGCGCCAAAATCTATTCCCATTGGCAGGTCAGCACGAACGATGAGGCGGCGCTGGAACAACTCGGCAGCACGGGCTTCGACCCGGGAAAAACCGTGCTGGTGGATTCCGTCCTGCCGGACAGCCAGGCGATGGACGGCGCAGGCCAGAATGCCGATGGCGAAGGAACTGTCGAGTTCACCGATTATGCCCCGGAACACATCATCCTTAAGACCAAGGCCGAATTCGCATCCGTGCTGTTGCTCAATGACCGGTTCGACCCCGCTTGGAGCGTGACCGTTGATGGCAGGCCCGCGCCTTTGTTACGCTGCAACTATATCATGCGCGGCGTGCAACTCGCCCCGGGCGCCCACACGGTGGAGTTCACGTTTCAAATCGGCCTCGGCCTGCCATTCGCGCGCGTTCAAGTCGAACGCGACACGCAGTTGGTTGAATTCATTTTCAATGTCCCCACCGGTCTGCCCTCGTATATTACCTTGTCGGCCTATGGCGTCGGCCTCGCTCTCATTGGCGTGCTCATTGTTACTGGACGTCGAAATGCACCGCCTCGAGGAAATAAAATGTATGAATCATTTGGTGGGGACCGGAGCAGGCATTTGTGAAGGCTGAGGAGGCCTGTTAGTCAACGCTCGAAAGTTTTTTCACGAGGATTCTGCCATCCAAGGTATCAACGCAAAGGCATCTCTTTTAGCATTTAAAGCCCGGAAGCAGATTCATTTGTTGGATTCGTCGCCCCGCTGACGCGGTGCGGGTTCTACCTTGGCTGGCAGAGCGTCAGATTCTTCATCCTTGCCCTGTGACTGATCGAGGAGTTTGGTCAGCTTGTTTGTATCGCCGAACCAGGCAATGGCGCCGCAGCGCACGCACATGCGTGCTGTGGTTTCGATAAAGCTGTCCCGCAACGTCCAAAACTTTGTTTTATTTGGCACGAAATAAACCAAGCCAGCGCCACGCACCTTGCCTTCGGCCAGTTGGTCGTGATTGCAAACCGGGCACAACGCTCGCGCCTTGCTCAAATCATTGGTACTTCGGAATACCTGCATGACCGAATCCAGATCCTCCTGCCAGAAACGTGTCGAATCACCCACTTTGCGGAACGTGATCTTGCCTTCGCGCATCCAGCGATAGAGCGTTGGCTCGCCAACATCCAGATATTCAGCCGCTTCTCGGATTGAAAACCATTTCATTTTTGCCGGTGTTTCGGTGTTTTCCATAACTTTAATGATGTTAACTGCCGTGCATTATATTCCATTTGCTATCATATGCAATTATTTTATTGACAATAATACTAAAGGATAGTATTTGATAGTTAATGAGAACGCGGAAATCTGGACTCTCCGACCTCAAAAGGCCACTGCGCCCGGCGTTGTCTCAAAATTCGGCCAATCCCTCACTCCTATGAAAACCGCCATACTTGCCATTGTTCTTGGTGCGCTTCCCTGCATCACAGCGTTTGCAAACATAACCACAGCAGCCGCACCGCCAGCCAAGCTTACGGTGCGGGAAATCCGCTACGTCGCCAAACTTGCCGATGACGAGGCGCGGTTTTCGGTACAAGTGGATGCCGAGGCAACCGGAATTGGCGCCAGCTCGATTGCCCTTCTTACGGGCGACGTGGCGGTCCTCCCCGGCAAGCTGGAAGGCCAGTTAAAAATCGTGAGGGACGGCGACCGTTACCTGTTGATCGCACCGCGTGCGGGCCAATATAAAACCACTCTGGAAGTCATCGCGAAAATCCAGCACGCCGATCCGTGGAACCAAGTCTCATTCACCGGTCCGGCGGCGACCATCGCCTCGGTCTCCGCGCAGGCAGCCGGCACCAACACCGAAGTGCAGTTGCTCGCCGGCACGCTCCTGGGAAATTTCCAGACCAACAGCATTTCCGGCCTGACGGGTTTTCCCGGAGCCGACTCGATGGTGGCCTTGCGATGGCAAAGCAAAGTAGCGGCGGTCGCCCGCAAGGCGCTGTTGACGGCGGACTCCACCGTCGCCGCCCAAGCTACTCCGACCGTGGTTCGCTACACCACCAAGCTTCACTACACCGTGGTGCAAGGTGCCACCAAGCAATTGACGATTACACTGCCTGCAACCCAGGCATTGACCCGGCTCGACGGCAACCAAATTCGCGACTGGCATCTGACGCCCGAAGGTGACCATCAAACGCTCGCCATCGAATTCATCAAGCCAGTCGAAACGAGTTACGATCTCGCCCTCTATTCGGAGCAGCCCGTGGACAGTCCGGCGGAAACCGTGTCCCTGGACCCGCCGCAAACCGTGGACACCGACCGTGAATCCGGTTCCATCACGGTGTTCGCCGAGGACATGGTGGTCGAGGTCGCGGCGGCGGAAGCGCTGCGCCAGGAAAATGCGCCGGACAGCGCCGTGGTCGCTTATCACTTCAACGCGCGGCCTTTTTCACTGGCCGTGAAGTTGAAACACATCGAGCCGGTGATTTCCGCGGCTGACCGCGTTTCGGCACGATTGGAGGAGACGCGGTTGTTGATTTCACACAGCCTGGCTTTGAATGTGGAAAAAGCGGGCATTTATACCCTGGCACTGGCGCCGCAACCTGGGTTTGCCGTCGCTGAAGTGCGTGGCGATGGTGTGGAAGATTGGAACGTTCATGACAACAAATTGCACCTGAACTTCTCGTCCCGGGTGCTCGGCCCGCACCGGATCGAGGTTCAACTAGAACAAGCATTCAAAAAATTCCCCGATCACGTCACCATTGCGCCGCTCCATGCTACCGGCGCAGCCGCCGAGACCGCGCAGATTGGCGTGGCATCGCTGCCCGGAATCCGCCTGAAAACCGGCGCGCTCTCCGGCCTGCGTGAAATTCCCGTTAATGCCCTGGCCACCCGCACGGACGAAATTCTTGCTTTTACCGCTGATCAACCGGAGTGGAATATTAACATCGCCAGTGAACGCCTGGCGGCGCGAATTGTGGCGGACATCTTCAATCTTGCCACGGTCGCTGACGGCGTGGTGGGAGGCAGCGCCACCATCCGCTACGGCCTCATGAACCAGGGCGTCCAGGAATTTCAAATCCGCGTACCCGCCCAATATAAAAATGTGGAGTTCACCGGCCCAAACATTCGGAGCAAGGAGCAGTTGGGTGGCGTCTGGACCATCGGCCTGCAGGACAAAGTCTGGGGCGGTTACACGCTGGTTGTGACTTACGATTTTCAATTCGACGCCGCCTCCACCACGCTGCCGTTGGGCGGCATTCACGCGGTCAATGTCGAGCGCGAGACTGGTTCCATCGCGGTGACCACTGCCGCCAGCCTGCAACTCACGCCGCAGGCCACGGGAGAAACCCTGCATCGAGTGGATGAAGCGGAGCTGTCGCCCGCTGACCGCGCGCTGATTACGCGCGCTGTTGTCTCCGCCTGGCAATACACCGGTGACCAGTACGACTTGAAGCTGGCCGTGCAGCGGTTCGCCGAAGTGCCGGTGCTGGAGGCCGTCGCTGACCGTACCCAGATTACGTCGGTGCTCACCGAATCAGGCGAAATGCTGACCCAGGCTTCCTTCATGGTGAAGAACAACGAAAAGCAATTTCAGCGTTTTGAACTTCCCGCGGATTCACATTTGTGGAGCTGCTATGTCAACGGCCTGCCAGCCAAGCCGGAGCGCGACGACGGTTGGGTGCTGGTGCCCTTGCCGCGCGACGCAAATCGCGACCAGGCCTTCGCCGTGGACATCGTGTATGCCCAGACAAATGGCGTTTTGGCTTCCACTTTTGGAAAGAAATTGGCGTTGAATGCGCCACGCACTGACGTCGCCAACACCTATGCCGAATGGCAGTTGTTCGTGCCGCCGACATTACGATTGTCCGGCTTCGGCGGCAGCATGGGAGTTACGCAGGGCACCACGTATGAATTGTTTGACGCGTGGCAGAAATTCCTTTCGTTCTACGGTGATGTATTGCGCGAAGCCGGTGGAGCCCTTTTTGTGATTTGCCTTCTCGCAGTGCTGGTCTTTGGACTGGTCATTTCCGCAGCGCGCCGTGGTTGGAGCGGCATTCTTACGCTATTGGGTGTCGCGGCCGTCTTAATGGTTCTGGGAGCAATGCTGCTTCCAGCCCTGGCTTCGGCCAAACGCAAGGCACAAAAAATAAATTCAACCAACAACCTCAAACAAATCGGACTGGCCATGCGGATCTTCTCTGGCGACAACGGCGACCGATTACCCATGTCGTTTGAGGAGATGAGCAACGAGCTGAGCACGGAGAAAATCACATACGATCCCGAGACGGGACAGCGTTATGTCTATCTCGGAGCCGGCATGTCCATGGACAAACTAAACCCGGATTCTGTAGTTTGTTACAGTGCGCCCAACGAACGCGGCCAATGCGCAGTACTCTACGCGGACGGCAGCGTCCAGGGTCTCACCGCGCAAGGGTTCGCCGAGCTTTCGCAACGCGGGCTTGTGCAAGTGACCGGTCCCCAAGATCTCGCACAGAAACAGCTCGAACAAGTGGCCCAAAGCCAATTCACCGCCGCAGCCCCGCCGGTTGCCCCAACTGCGGCCGTCAATTCGCCGCCTCATACTCTCTCCGGCATTGGCTCCATCCGCATCGAGTTGCCCCAAACCGGCACACCATTCATGTTCACCAAAGTGCTCAATATTCATGGCGATCCCCTTTCCATCAGCGCCAACGTGACGACGCTCCACCGGTTCCAAATGCTCCAAATGTTGTGGCAATCAGCCGCATTTGTGCTGGGCCTCGGAGTATGGTTGATTGAGTGGCGTCGCGTTAACCGCCGCAGTTTCATTCTTACGCTGGCGCTGGCGTTGATGATTGGCTCAGTGTGCAGCCTGCTGGTCCAATGGCGCGCGCTTCACGACGCGCTCATTATCGGTTTCCCGGTCATCGTCGTCGCGTTGGTGGCCTGGCTGGTTTGGAAATGCTGGCCTCGAGGCGGTGCGGTGATGCCGACAGAAGACCCGCTTAGCCCGCCCCCTGTCCCTGGCACACCACCGGCATTCGCTGCCATCGCCGCTGCCTGCCTGTTCGCGTCCGCGGCGGTCGCATCCGCATCCACCAACGGGCTCAATGCCGTCGCGTTGTCCTCTGCCAATTACTCCGGCACCGTCAATGAGCGGGTGGCTGAAGTTGATGCCACGCTGCAATTCTCCTCCGCCCACGCCGGCGACATTGTGCCGCTATTTGGGAATGACGTCGTTGTCCGGGATTTTTC
>Ga0206970_10230_pt1 | contig 12492 bp, 5 predicted proteins | sample Alteio_BWOrgHeat_88_FD_152964 | JGI IMG/M metagenome (GOLD analysis project Ga0206970, IMG submission 152964) | Enriched cells from forest soil in Barre Woods Harvard Forest LTER site, Petersham, Massachusetts, United States -... | ecosystem: Environmental > Terrestrial > Soil > Temperate forest >... | reverse complement strand
ATGCAGAAAGCGAAAGCACCGGCTGCCCGAGCGCCGATCACCCCAGCCGCGCCGGCCAGCGGACTGGTTAGCCTGAACACGCGCCTCTTCCGGAACATCGATTGGGTCACTGCGGGGATCGTGTTCCTGATTGTCCTGGCGGGCTACCTGACGACGATTTCCCCCGACCTCACCTTGGAGGACAGCGGAGAACTTGCCGTGGGCTCGAAGTACGCTGGGGTGCCGCATCCGCCCGGGTATCCGGTTTGGACGATCTACACCTGGATTTTCACCAAGCTGATCCCTTTCTCGAACATCGCTTTCCGGGTCAGCGTCGCCTCCTCGATCGCTTCCTCCCTCGCTGCGGGACTCACTGCTTTGCTGATCTCACGCGGTGCCAGCCTCATTCTCGAAGGCATCCCGACTTTCGCGGATATCGAGACGAAAACGGAAAATGCCATCACCAGCGTCGCGGGGCTGGTCGGGGGGCTCTTGCTGGGATTCAACGGCTATGTATGGAGCCAGGCGGTGATTGTGGAGGTCTATACGCTGGCGCTGCTCAACCTCCTGGGGGTGCTGGCCTTCCTCCTGAAATGGGTCTATTCACCTGAAAAGCGGCGTTATTTGTATGCAGCCTCGTTTCTGTTCGGCCTGTGTCTGTGCAATCACCAGACACTGATCGTGGCGGCAATGGGCTTCGAGATCATGGTGGTTGCCGCGGACCGAAAATTGGGCCGCGATTTCTTCCTCCTGAACACGATTTTCTGGCTGCTCGGTTTGCTGGCGCATCTCGAAGGCTGGATTCAGATGTTCCAGGCGAACCCGGCCCTGCTGCTCATTTTCAACATCATCGGGGTGGGGTCGGCGGCCATGACGATCTGGTTGATCATCGAAACCAAGATGGTGATCACCCGGCTGCATATCGTGGTGTTGTGCGCAGTGGCCTGGGCCGTCGGCGCGGCTTTCTATCTCTACATGCCGGTGGCGTCGGCCACCAATCCTCCCATGAACTGGGGCTATCCGCGCACCTGGGAGGGCTTCATTCACGCCTTCACTCGCGGACAATACGAAAAAACCAACCCTTCGACCGATCCCATCATCCTGTTCAAACAGATCACCATGTATGCGATCGGCGCCCAGGAGGAGTTTAGCTGGGCGAACATGGTCATCGCCTTGGTTCCCTTCGCCTTCCTGTTCAAGATGCGAAAGCAGGAACGCGGGTGGATGATCGGGCTTTCCTCCATCTACCTCTGCCTGGCTTTCCTATTGCTCGTCCTGCTGAACCCCGGCATCGATCTCGGCAGCAAGAAGCTGGTGAAAGTGTTTTTCACCTCCTCCCACGTCATGATCGCGATCTCGGCCGGGTACGGGATCGCCCTGGTGAGCGGGCTGTTGCTCAAGAAGTACGAGGAGTCGCGGTTTTACCTGCTCATTGGCGCGCTGGTAGTGTGCGCCCTCAACTTATATCAAGTGGTCAAGACTTGCCTGGACACGGAGTTGATTCTTCACCGGGCGGCCGACTTCCTCAGCTTCGCTTTGAGCCTGATTTTTCTCTGCCTGATTTTCTTCTGCCGCAAGCAGGTGAAGATTGGCCTCGTGCTGGTGCTCTTCGCCTTGATGCCCCTGGATTCCATCATGTCGCACTGGGACGACAACGAGCAATGGAAGCATTATTTTGGATTTTGGTTTGGGCACGACATGTTCGAGCCCGGACTGGATACCAGCGCGGCTCCCGCGCCCAAGGACAAGAGCGGCAAGCCGCTGTACCCGCCCATGACTCCGCATTCCGTGCTGTTCGGCGGGACGGACCCCGGGCGCTTTTGCCCCACGTACATGATCTTCGACGAGAGCTTCATTCCGCCCGAGGATCGCCGCGATCCGAAGTTCGACCGGCGGGACATCTATATCATCACGCAGAACGCGCTTGCCGATAATACCTACTTGGATTATATCCGCGCCCACTATAACCGGAGCGCGCAATACCAGTACGACAAGCCTTTCTTCTATGGGATGTTAAACGACGCCCAGTCGACCGCGCTTGGGCGAACTAACCAGTGGGCGCAGCTTTTTTCGCGGGTCGACCGGCTGGTGACCCAGTTCGGCGACAGCGTGGAGAAGGAGCGCCGCGCGGGAAGCTCCTTCTTCACCGAAAAGGATTTCCTCGATTTCGGCAAGCTGTCGAATCAGGTCAAAGCGGGCAAGGATCCGGTATCCGCTTTTTTGAAACCCAAAATCGACTGGGCGCTCGTCAACCCAGAGCTGCTCGTGCAAGGACTCAACAAACAGATCGACGGCCCATCCTTTTATGATGACCCGCAGCGTTTCGAAGGCGTGACCCTCTCTCCTCATGTGAAGGCGTTCGCCCTCCAAAACGCTCCCACGCACAACCGCATCCGCCTGAATCGGCTCCTCCTGGAGGAGGCTTATCCGGGCCTCATCGCCAAAAGCTTGGGCGGCTTGTACCCCGACACGGAAATCTTGACGCCGTCGTCCGAGGACGCGGGCATTTGTTTCAACGAATATATGGTCGATGCGGCGCGGCGCTATCAACTGCACCAAATCAAGCCGGGTGAAATCGTTTCACCGACCGCCGATGGCCGCTTCACGGTGTCGGGCCAAGTGGCGGTTATGGCCATCAACGGCCTCCTGACCAAGGTGATTTTCGACAAGAACCCCGACCACGAGTTCTACGTGGAGGAGAGTTTCCCGCTGGACTGGATGTATCCCCACCTGAGCCCTTACGGCATCATCATGAAGATTGAGCGGCAGCCCATGGCCGACTTGTCGGAGGACACCATCCAGCGCGATCATGAGTTCTGGAGCCAGTACAGCTCGCGGTTCATCGGCAACTGGATCACTTATGACACTTCCATCAAGGAGATCTGCGACTTCGCGCTGAAAGTCTATAAGCGGCGCGAGGATGCCACGATCCGTCAATACCACTGCGACCCCAAGTTCGTTCGCGACGACAATGCGCAGAAGGCGTTTTCGAAGCTTCGGAATGCCATCGGCAAATCGATCTATAACTGGAGAATGTTGAACTCGTCGCCCTCGACTGCCAGCCAGGCCCGAATGATGAAGGAAGCCGAATTCGCGTTGAAACAGGCCTTCGCGTTTTGCCCCCTCAGTCCGGAAACTGTCTTTAATCTGGCGCAATTACTCGCGACTTTGCACCGCTACGACGATGCGCTGCTCGTGGCCCAGACCTGCTTCGAGTTCGACCAGGACAATGCCGGAATCCGCGATTTGGTGAAGCAATTGAGCGATTTGACCAGATTCAACGCGAACGCGCCCAGCGCCGGCGAGATCGAGAAACAGATCGCGGCAGGCAAAATCGACGCGGTCTTGATGAGTAACATGGTGCAGACCCTTTCGGTCCAGTTGCAAACGGGCCAGAGCAACGAGGCATTCCGGCTGCTTGATTTAGTTGCCCAAAGCCCGGCGGCGGACCCGAACACCCTGCTGTCGGTGAGCGACCTGTACCGTCAGCTCCAGCTCCTGGATAAAATGCAGCAGTCTCTCGTGCATCTGACACAGGTTTATCCAAACTTCCCCGAGGGGTGGTATAATCTCTCGGCCGTGGCCGGCGCTTTTGGCCAAACCCAACAGGCGCAAACAGCGCTTCAACGCGCGTTCCTCTTGAGCGATGCCCGCCTGAAGACGAATCCGCTGGCGCCGGATATGCGCAAGCAGCGCGTCACCGACCCTCGGTTTGGCCCAGGCGCGCCTCCAGTGGCGGCACCGTCCAAGTAACGGGACACAAGCCCATGCGCGCCGGAGGCCCTGGCCAGTTCTGATTATGGCGGCGTTTCACCTAAGAGGCGGACTCTGAGGAATGATTCGACTGGCACGGGGCAGCCATCTTCAGATTCCTTCGCTGAAGACGGTTTGAGCCAAAGCAGCGACTCGCGTCGCTGTGTTTAAGATTCATCACGCCTTCGTCCCCGTCCTTCAGCCCGTTGAAAGCTGGGGCTCTGCTTCCGCGCTGCATGATCAGGCCTGGATCTCCAAGCAGCCCGCAGCCTTCTCTTTCCTGTTCAAACGGGCCATAGATCAGGGTGGTTTTTGCGTCCTAAGGGTGTGTCTTCAAAATGGCTTTGCCGAACTTCGGCGGCACCGAACGGTCGCCGGTAAAACGGAATTATTTGAAAGCCATATACAAATTCGGCATCCAGATTGTCCATTAGGCAGGTGCGTGAACGATTCCTGAGATTCCCAATCCGCGCGGGCCGCATGGCGCCAAGCGCGAGCGGGAGATTTGTTTATCCTGGGTGTTTTTTGCGTCCCCGAAGCATCGCTGACGCGGAATCCCGTGATGCTTCTTCTCACGAACCCATATTATGCAGAAAGCGAAAGCACCGGCTGCCCGAGCGCCGATCACCCCAGCCGCGCCGGCCAGCGGACTGGTTAGCCTGAACACGCGCCTCTTCCGGAACATCGATTGGGTCACTGCGGGGATCGTGTTCCTGATTGTCCTGGCGGGCTACCTGACGACGATTTCCCCCGACCTCACCTTGGAGGACAGCGGAGAACTTGCCGTGGGCTCGAAGTACGCTGGGGTGCCGCATCCGCCCGGGTATCCGGTTTGGACGATCTACACCTGGATTTTCACCAAGCTGATCCCTTTCTCGAACATCGCTTTCCGGGTCAGCGTCGCCTCCTCGATCGCTTCCTCCCTCGCTGCGGGACTCACTGCTTTGCTGATCTCACGCGGTGCCAGCCTCATTCTCGAAGGCATCCCGACTTTCGCGGATATCGAGACGAAAACGGAAAATGCCATCACCAGCGTCGCGGGGCTGGTCGGGGGGCTCTTGCTGGGATTCAACGGCTATGTATGGAGCCAGGCGGTGATTGTGGAGGTCTATACGCTGGCGCTGCTCAACCTCCTGGGGGTGCTGGCCTTCCTCCTGAAATGGGTCTATTCACCTGAAAAGCGGCGTTATTTGTATGCAGCCTCGTTTCTGTTCGGCCTGTGTCTGTGCAATCACCAGACACTGATCGTGGCGGCAATGGGCTTCGAGATCATGGTGGTTGCCGCGGACCGAAAATTGGGCCGCGATTTCTTCCTCCTGAACACGATTTTCTGGCTGCTCGGTTTGCTGGCGCATCTCGAAGGCTGGATTCAGATGTTCCAGGCGAACCCGGCCCTGCTGCTCATTTTCAACATCATCGGGGTGGGGTCGGCGGCCATGACGATCTGGTTGATCATCGAAACCAAGATGGTGATCACCCGGCTGCATATCGTGGTGTTGTGCGCAGTGGCCTGGGCCGTCGGCGCGGCTTTCTATCTCTACATGCCGGTGGCGTCGGCCACCAATCCTCCCATGAACTGGGGCTATCCGCGCACCTGGGAGGGCTTCATTCACGCCTTCACTCGCGGACAATACGAAAAAACCAACCCTTCGACCGATCCCATCATCCTGTTCAAACAGATCACCATGTATGCGATCGGCGCCCAGGAGGAGTTTAGCTGGGCGAACATGGTCATCGCCTTGGTTCCCTTCGCCTTCCTGTTCAAGATGCGAAAGCAGGAACGCGGGTGGATGATCGGGCTTTCCTCCATCTACCTCTGCCTGGCTTTCCTATTGCTCGTCCTGCTGAACCCCGGCATCGATCTCGGCAGCAAGAAGCTGGTGAAAGTGTTTTTCACCTCCTCCCACGTCATGATCGCGATCTCGGCCGGGTACGGGATCGCCCTGGTGAGCGGGCTGTTGCTCAAGAAGTACGAGGAGTCGCGGTTTTACCTGCTCATTGGCGCGCTGGTAGTGTGCGCCCTCAACTTATATCAAGTGGTCAAGACTTGCCTGGACACGGAGTTGATTCTTCACCGGGCGGCCGACTTCCTCAGCTTCGCTTTGAGCCTGATTTTTCTCTGCCTGATTTTCTTCTGCCGCAAGCAGGTGAAGATTGGCCTCGTGCTGGTGCTCTTCGCCTTGATGCCCCTGGATTCCATCATGTCGCACTGGGACGACAACGAGCAATGGAAGCATTATTTTGGATTTTGGTTTGGGCACGACATGTTCGAGCCCGGACTGGATACCAGCGCGGCTCCCGCGCCCAAGGACAAGAGCGGCAAGCCGCTGTACCCGCCCATGACTCCGCATTCCGTGCTGTTCGGCGGGACGGACCCCGGGCGCTTTTGCCCCACGTACATGATCTTCGACGAGAGCTTCATTCCGCCCGAGGATCGCCGCGATCCGAAGTTCGACCGGCGGGACATCTATATCATCACGCAGAACGCGCTTGCCGATAATACCTACTTGGATTATATCCGCGCCCACTATAACCGGAGCGCGCAATACCAGTACGACAAGCCTTTCTTCTATGGGATGTTAAACGACGCCCAGTCGACCGCGCTTGGGCGAACTAACCAGTGGGCGCAGCTTTTTTCGCGGGTCGACCGGCTGGTGACCCAGTTCGGCGACAGCGTGGAGAAGGAGCGCCGCGCGGGAAGCTCCTTCTTCACCGAAAAGGATTTCCTCGATTTCGGCAAGCTGTCGAATCAGGTCAAAGCGGGCAAGGATCCGGTATCCGCTTTTTTGAAACCCAAAATCGACTGGGCGCTCGTCAACCCAGAGCTGCTCGTGCAAGGACTCAACAAACAGATCGACGGCCCATCCTTTTATGATGACCCGCAGCGTTTCGAAGGCGTGACCCTCTCTCCTCATGTGAAGGCGTTCGCCCTCCAAAACGCTCCCACGCACAACCGCATCCGCCTGAATCGGCTCCTCCTGGAGGAGGCTTATCCGGGCCTCATCGCCAAAAGCTTGGGCGGCTTGTACCCCGACACGGAAATCTTGACGCCGTCGTCCGAGGACGCGGGCATTTGTTTCAACGAATATATGGTCGATGCGGCGCGGCGCTATCAACTGCACCAAATCAAGCCGGGTGAAATCGTTTCACCGACCGCCGATGGCCGCTTCACGGTGTCGGGCCAAGTGGCGGTTATGGCCATCAACGGCCTCCTGACCAAGGTGATTTTCGACAAGAACCCCGACCACGAGTTCTACGTGGAGGAGAGTTTCCCGCTGGACTGGATGTATCCCCACCTGAGCCCTTACGGCATCATCATGAAGATTGAGCGGCAGCCCATGGCCGACTTGTCGGAGGACACCATCCAGCGCGATCATGAGTTCTGGAGCCAGTACAGCTCGCGGTTCATCGGCAACTGGATCACTTATGACACTTCCATCAAGGAGATCTGCGACTTCGCGCTGAAAGTCTATAAGCGGCGCGAGGAGGCGGCCATTCGCCAGTATCATTGCGAGCCCAAGTTCGTCCGCGACGACAACGCGCAGAAGAATTTCTCGAAACTTCGGAATGCCATTGGCAAGTCGATTTATACCTGGAGAATCGCGAATTCCCTTTCGACCGACAGCCAGGCCAGGATGATCAAGGAAGCTGAATTTGCGTTGAAACAGGCCTTCGCGTTTTGCCCCCTCAGTCCGGAAACCGTTTCTAATCTAGCGCAACTGCTCGCGATGTTGCACCGCTACAACGACGCCCTGCTCGTGGCCCAGACGTGCTTCGAGTTCGACCAGGACAACGCCGGGATCCGCGATTTGGTGAAGCAATTGACCGATTTGACCAAGGCCAACGCGGATGCGCCCAGCGCCGGCGAAATCGAGAAGCAGATTGCCGCAGGCAGAATCGAGATGGGCAAGATCGTGCAAACCCTCTCGGTCCAGTTGCAGACGGGCCAGAGCAATGAGGCGTTTCGGCTGCTTGATTTAGTCGCCCAAAGCCCGGCGGCGGACGCGAACACCCTGCTGTCGGTGAGCGATCTTTATCGCCAGCTCCAGTTGCTCGATAAAATGCAGCAGTCCCTCGTGCATCTGACACAGGTCTACCCAGAGTTCCCCGAGGGGTGGTATAACCTCTCGGCCGTGGCCGGAGCTTTTGGCCAAACCCAACAGGCGCAAACAGCGCTTCAACGCGCGTTTCTCTTGAGCGATGCCCGCCTGAAGACGAATCCGCTGGCGCCGGATATGCGCAAGCAGCGCGTCACCGACCCTCGGTTTGGCCCGGGCGCGCCTCCAGTGGCTGCCCCGCCGAAGTGAAAGAGGCGAGGCTGCGCACACCGTCGCGGACACGCAGTCGGGAGGGCAGGCCTTCCTCACGCATCGTCTCAGCGCTAGCCAGCTCTAAGTCAGAGACGAAGCCGCGTTGAGGAGGCGCCCCAGGGACATTGTATTCTATCCCTCGGTCCTGGCGGAATTTTAAAAAATAGCCGAAACGCGACAAGTTCCGGTTTTTGGTTTTTTTGAAAAACAACTTGCTTTTCGAATTATCCCAATGGTTACTTAGCATAATCTTTAGCACAGGCCGTATTCCGTTTGGAAAACTCTGCCCCGCCTTGAACCGTGAAACGCTTGCTCAGGCTTGCCCTCTGTCCGCCATCTAGGCCAAACGTGAATACAGCCAGGCCGCCGGATCATTCTGGGGCGTTACTGACCAGACCGTGGGGTAGACCACAGTTTGTTGCTGCGACGGCAAGGTACGCCGCGAAAAGATACTAACAAGATGGGGAATACAATATTCCAGTGTGGCAAAGCACCGCAACCCTGCGGGCCAGGGCTCTTGGGCGCGGGGCCTTCGTTGCGCGCTCGTTGTGTATCTCAGAGGATACACCGCCTCGCTTGCGCCTCGGCCCCGCGCCCAAGCGCTCCTGGCAAACTGTATTCTATCCCGCGGTCTGGTCAGTATGAAGCTCAAAACCACCCCATCCTGCTGCCATGACCTAATCTCGCGCGGGGATAATGGCAGCGGAGCCGCCAAGAGCCATCTCCAGCCAGTCCAATCGCTGGCCGTGGCCTTTCTCGTGGCTTTTTTCCCCAAATGCCCGGCTTGCTGGGCGGCCTGCATGAGCGTTTTCGGCGCCTTCGGGCTGGCCCAAGTACATTATATAGTCTGGCTGCTGCCCACGTTGATGGCCTGTCTCGGAATAAACTTATTTTTGCTTTACCGAAACTCCGCTTGCACCGGCTTTGGACCCCTCATCCTCAGCGGCGCGGGGGCGCTGGCCATTCTGGCCGGACGCAACGGCATTCGCCCGGCTGGAGCGCTCCTCGGAACCGGCATTCTGCTGTCTCTGACGGGTTCGCTTTGGAACAGCCTGGCGCAGATGCATTTCACCAAGCAGGCAGCCAGGCAACTCACACCAACCCAGTAATCACATGGCCAAAACAACCGGAGCGCCGCGGGTCCGCTATTCGCTAACCCGCCTCCAGGAACTCTACACCAAAGGCGACCAGGCGCCGCTCGAGAAAGTCATGCGAGCCTGGAAGGGAATCAAGGAACGTGATCCAAACGATCCCAAGTCCTTTTTTGTGCTGGGCGGGTACCACGGAGAGCCGTTCCACGGGGCAGGCTGGGGCAACAACACGTACTGGGGCGGCTATTGCAACCACGGGAATGTGCTCTTCCCGACTTGGCATCGAGTGTACTTGCTCAAGGTCGAAGACGCGTTGAGGAGCATCCCCGGATGCGAAGATGTGACGCTGCTTTACTGGGACCAGACCAGCGAAGAGTCTTTGAAGAACGGCATTCCGTGGGCTTTGACCGTGGAAAAATTCACGCTCGACGGCCAGGAGATCGATAATCCACTGCGTTCGTTCGTCTTCCCGAAAGGCATCGTCGATCATATCAGCGCCGACGATCCGAACTACAGCAAACCCGCCGGGTACGAAACCGCAAGGTATCCGCTCTCGGGACTGGTCGGGAGCGCGGCGGACAAAAAGGCCACGGACGAGCACAATGCGAAATATAAAGATCCTCGCAAGCAGACCGCGATTCTGAACCAGAACGTCGTGCGCTGGCTGAACTGCGATGTGAGCGTCAAACACAAGGGAGACACGAAGCGTTATTTTTTCCAGGCGATCGCCAACCAATACGAAACCTGCCTCCTCGCACCCAACTATACCGTCTTCTCGAATACCACTTCCGCGGCCGAGTGGAACAACGGCGTGACGAGCGGCCCCGACTTGGTCGTGCCGCTGGAATCGCCGCACAATCGCGTTCACCTGGCGGTGGGCGGCTGCGAGGTTCCCGGCTACGACGCCTCCCCGATCCAGGGCGCGAACGGCGACATGGGCGAGAACGACACGGCGGGACTCGACCCGATCTTCTTCTTCCATCATTGCAACGTCGATCGCGTGTTTTGGCTGTGGCAGAAACACAACGGCTTCACAGACCACCTGGAGATTATCCCCGAGTACCCCGGGACGAATTCCGTGGACGCTCAAGGGCCGACCCCCGGCGTGCCTCCCAACAGCTGGCTAACGATGGAGAGCCCGCTGACGCCGTTCAAGAATGAGCGGACCGGCAAAATCTACACCTCCAACGATTGCGTGCATATCGAACGCCAGCTGGGGGTCACGTACGCTCCGGGATCTTTGGAAGAGCAGCCGAGGAAGACCCTGCTGCAAGGCGGGAATAGTCACAAGGTGGTTCGCGTTTCGAGGGTCAACCGGGCGCCCGTGCGGGGATCCTTCTCAATTTCCGCCTTCGCCGTCGTTGGCGACGATCGTTACCATTTAGGCACCGAGCCGGTCCTTAGCCGCTGGAATGTAAAATACTGCGCCAATTGCCAGACGCATTTGGAAGTCAAAGCGAACTTCTCGTTGCACGGGTTTGCCGCGGCGTTGATCGATGGCGCCAAGGTTCAATACGAAGTGGAAATCCATACGCGCGACGGACAGGCCGATGCGCTCAAGGCGAATTCACGCGGGGTTAAGATGCCGGCCAAGATCGAAGTGCGCTGACGTCTGGCTGCGATCCATCGCGATTTCAGCCTTTCCCAAGCAACTAAATCTATACCAGCCCAACGAAAAACGCCATGACCCACCCCACCTTGCACGGCGACTCGACTTATCGCAGTTTCCTCAACGACCCGAACTTGGCTCGAGACGATCCGAAGAAGGCCCTCGCCTTCATCATCGTTAAATCACCTTCCTCTTAGGCTTCTCCTATGCTCCGCTACTTAAGGATGTTTGCTTTCGCAGGATTAGGCCTGACCTGGGCGGCGCTGGCCCAGGCGCCCGACCTTGCTTCCCCGGCCCCGGGCCACCCTCAGACCAGCCAGGCGGTAAGCCGCCTCAAGAAGGAATGGGCCGATTTCCTGCTCAAACCAGCGCCACCGGAGCCGGCAAGGCTGCTCCAAGTCGAGCGCGCCAACCGCTCCCAGCCGCAACGGAGGCTGCTGGCTATACAGAGCACGAACACTTTTGCGGAGCCTGCAGTCATCGTTTCCCAGGATGGCGTGCTGACCGCGACTTTGGCGGTGGCGTACGCGACCAACCAGATTGACGGCGATCCAGTCCGGCTGAGGAATTATAATGGCCGCCTCACCGGGCCCACGCTGAGGGTGAAACCCGGCGACACGATCAAGCTTAGGCTGATGAACGAACTGCCCAACCAGTTCTTGTACCCAGGCATGATGAACACGCTTCATTCGTTCAACACCCTCAACACGCACTTCCACGGATTGACGGTTTCACCCAGCGGAAATAGCGATAATGTCCTGCTGGAAGTCGGCCCCCACGAGACCCAGGACTATGAGGTTCATATCCCCCGCGATCATCCCCGCGGGCACATTCTGGTATCATCCACACCAACACGGCTCGACTGCGGGCGACGTCGGGAGCGGGCTGTCGGGGGCGATCATCATCGAGGGAGGGCTGGACGACGCGCCCGAAATACGCGCCGCCGCGGAACGGATCTTCGTGCTTCAGCAGATTCCGTATATTTATAATAACATATTCACCAACTCGTCCGTGGCGACCGGCAGCGGAGCGGCCGTCACCAACGTGAGCATCGACATCTTCACCAACACCGGGCCCGAGAACATCGTCGTCTGCGCCACGACGAACAGCCCCCGGCAATGGGACTCTCCAACGACGGTCTGCACTCATTATGGCTACACTTTCGGCGTGGTGGAGGAGAAGGATCAGGATTTTTGTTTCGGGCCGGGGCAGTGGGAGGCCATGAACCGGCGCACGACCGTGAACGGGCTGGCGGTTCCGGTCCTGACAGTCCGCCCGGGCAGCGTCGAGCGCTGGCGGTATATTGACGCCGGAGTGCGCGAAGAGGTGCGGCTGAGACTGGTGCGGGCCGACCAAGCCGACTCGGCCAACGCCGCCGCCATCCCCTTCCGTGAAATTGCGGTCGACGGACTGGCGCTAGGCAAGATCCTCACCAAGGACATGGTCGACCTCTGGCCAGGGTATCGTTCGGACGTGCTCGTCAAGTTCCCCGAGGAGACTGGGGAATACTTGCTCGAAGACGCGCCAAGCGACAGCGGCCTCGAAGGGGCGGAAACTCTGAAATTCGTCGCCCGGATCATCGTGGCAGGCTCGAGCCATCCGATGCCTTTGCCGACCGATGTCGAGCTTGCGCAATACCGGCTGCCTTCGATCCCGGCCAATGCCGTCACCGGGCGCCAGCACATGAGCTTTGGCATCTTCTCCACTCCGGACGGGAACGGGGTGGTGTTCACCATCAACCAGGAGTCCT
>Ga0206970_10260_pt1 | contig 12612 bp, 7 predicted proteins | sample Alteio_BWOrgHeat_88_FD_152964 | JGI IMG/M metagenome (GOLD analysis project Ga0206970, IMG submission 152964) | Enriched cells from forest soil in Barre Woods Harvard Forest LTER site, Petersham, Massachusetts, United States -... | ecosystem: Environmental > Terrestrial > Soil > Temperate forest >... | reverse complement strand
TTGATCAGCTTCTACAAGCCGTTGTTACAACGCATCAAGGCGCTTCCGGGCGTTGTCGATGTGATGGAAACGAGCTCGTTGCCGCCTTATGGAGGCGGTCGAAGCGATGTTGAGGTCATCGGCAAGCCGCACGACGAAAAATGGCAAACATCATTTCAACTGAGCAGTGAAAGCGTTTTTTCGGTGCTGAAGATTCCTTTTCGGAATGGCCGCACGTTTACAGAAGCCGAGGTCCATGGCAAGCGCAAGCTGGCGGTGATCAACGAGACGTTCGCGAATCGTTATATGAAAGGCGAAAATCCGATCGGCCAGCGCATTCACATCGCAACGCTCGAAACGTTTCCTGAACCGGTGAAGGATGCCTGGTTTGAAGTCATTGGCGTCGTTGCTGACAGCAAGAATCAGGGACTGCAGGATCCAGTCTTCCCCGAAGCTTGGGTGCCATACACGATGACGGGTTCGGGTGGACGCGGGATCCTGGTGCGAACGGCGCAGGATCCGATGGCGATGCTGAAGTCGGTCGAGCAGGAAGTGTGGGCGACCGATCGCGGAGTGGCGCTGACGTTCACGGGCTCGCTCGAAAGCTTCATCAATTCGTTTTCGTATGCGGGGCCGCGATTCGGATTTCTATTGATGTCGATTTTTGGCGTCATCGGCTTAATTCTTGTGACGGTCGGCGTGTACAGCGTGTTGGCTTACACGGCGGCGCAGCGGACGCATGAGATTGGCATTCGCATGGCGCTGGGAGCGGAAAGCAGCGATGTGCTGAAGCTCGTGGTGTCGATGGGATTGCGATTGGTTGGGCTCGGCGCGGCGATTGGCGTTGTTGCGAGTTTGCTGTTGGCGAGCGCGATCAGGAGCCAGCTTTGGGGGGTGTCGGCGCACGATCCGATGACGGTGCTTGCGGTGACGGGGGTATTGCTTGTGACGGGCGTGGTCGCGTGCTGGATTCCGGCGCGCCGTGCTGCGCGAGTCGATCCGCTCGTAGCGCTACGATATGAGTGAGCCGCTCGATTTCCTGTGGCGGTCTGAGGTATTCACCTGATTGTTGGCGTGGGCCCGGTACTTTCACACTCTGCGTGAATTTACGGGGGACGTCATTCACTTGCACAGCGAAATCAGAGTTGGAGAATTACTCGATGCGCTTGCGGCGCGGCAGCCGGGGCCGGAGCAGCCGGGCAGTCCGGATCCGCGGCCGGAAGAGCCGGTGACGACGCCGCCTACGCCGGAAACGCCTGGGACGGGTGATCCGAGTTTGCCGCCGGCTGATCCTGATCCAGATCCGATTCCGGGGCCAGATCCTGCGCCGCCGACGGGACCGGGATATTCGGTATAGTTGCTCGCGGCGATGCGGAATGATTGCGAGCGAACCGTAGCGCCGGCATCCTGCCGGCGTGTTTGAATTGCGCCAGCACAAATGGAAAAACGCCGCGCTACCGGTGCTCGGCGGACCGTGTGAAAAAATATTGAGGACAATCCGGGAAATTCACGTTGACAGGGAAGAGGCGGCTGAGTAGAGTAGGCGAAGAAAAAGCGAACATTGTACTCCCCGCACGCGTTCGGCTTTTTCGTTCTATCGCTTATGGCTGCCGCGTCTGCACTGGCTGAACTTCGCGCCAAAATTGAGCTCGACCTGCGCGGGCGCGTCGTTTCTCCATTCAATTATCGCGATCGAAATGTTTTTGAGGTGGTGTCGACGGGAATTCCGTCGCTGGACGCCGTGGTCGGCGGATTGCCGCGCGGCGCGATGACGGAAATTTGTGGGCCGCCGTGTTCGGGGCGGACGAGCGTGCTGCTGTCGGCGCTGGCGGCGCGGACGGCGGAAGGGGAAACGTGCGCGCTGATCGATGCGCGCGACAGTTTTGATCCGGCGGCGGCGAGCGCGGCGGGAGTGGCGCTGGAGCGGGTGCTGTGGGTGCGCTGCCAGAACGCGGATCAGGCGCTGCGCGCGACGGATTTGCTGATCCAGGCAGGCGGATTCGGAATGGTCGCGGTGGATCTGAGCGATGTCGCGCCGAAAATTGTGAGGTATGTGCCGCTGAATGCGTGGTTTCGGTTTCGGCGCGCGGTGGAAGATACGCCGACGATTTTGATGGTGATGGAGCAGGAGGCGAATGCGAAGACGTGCGCGTCGCTGGTGTTGCGGCTGGAGGCGCGGCCGGGGGAGTGGAGCGAGGCGGGTGTTCGTGGTGATCCGAGCTTTTTGCGGCACTCGATGGCGCGACTGTTTCGCGGATTTGAGATTGGGTCGGATGTTGTGCGGACGCGGGTGCAGGATGTGAATGAAGTGATGGCGATTAACGATTTTTCGTCGCGGCGCGCAGCGGGATTTGAGTCGGCGTCAGGGAATAAGCAGGAGCGGGTGGCGATTTTTAGAGCGGCGACGAATTGGAGTGGGTTTCGAGGATAGAAGAGGATCGATCAAGGAAGGGTAGCGCCGGCATCTTGCCGGCGTTTTTTATCGGTGCAGATAAATTTTTATGGCGTTTGCGTGCATTTATATTTCGGGGTTTTTGGTGCAGGCGGTGGCGCGGAGCGAGCCGGCGTTGCGCGGGGATCGCGTTGCGCTGGCGTTGCTGAGCGGGAAGGCGCCGCTGTGGAGCGTAGTTGCGGCGAATGTGGTGGCGCAGCGCGCAGGTGTGCAACTAGGGATGACGAAGGCACAGGTGACGGAATTTTGCGGCGTGGAAGTGCGGCATCGGTCGGAGGCGCAGGAGAAAGCGGCGCACGCAGCGCTGCTGGATGTGGCGTGGAGCATTTCGCCGCGCGTGGAAGATACGGCGGCGGACACGATCGTGCTCGATCTTGAAGGACTTTTTTCAATGCTTGGAAGCGACGAAGAAATTGCGCGCGTTTTGATGGAGCGCGTGATGAGTGTCGAAGTGGTTCCGAACATTGCGATTGCGTCGAATATCGAAGCAGCGATTTTGGCGGCGCGAGGATTTTCGGGGATATCGATTTTGCCTGTCGGTGAAGAAGCGGCGCGGCTGGGTGTGCTGCCGGTGAGAACGGTTTCGAGCGACGCGGAAATTTTGGAGACGCTGGATCGATGGGGAATTGCGACACTGCAGGCGCTGGCGGAGTTGCCGGTGTTGCAGCTATCGGAGCGGCTGGGGCAGCGCGGCGTGCTGCTGCATGAGTTGGCGCGTGGCGCGCGAGTACGGGCGCTGGTACTGGCGCAGGCGAGTCTCACGTTTGAAGAGGAAATGGAGCTGGATGAGGCGGTCGAGGAGCTGGAGCCGCTTTCGTTTTTGCTAGGGCGGCTGCTCGATCAGCTTTGCGCGCGGCTCGAATCGCGGGCGCTGGCGGTGCAGACGGTTCGCGTGTGGTTTGAGCTGGAGCCGTCGTTTGAAAAAGATGTGCAATCGCTGAATGACGAATCGCGAAAGAAAATGGCGCCGCGCGAGTTTGCGAAAGTACTGACGCTGCCGGCGGCGATGCGCGACGCGAAAGTGTTGCTGAAACTTTTGCGATTGTCGCTGCAATCGGATGCGCCGAAATCGCCGATACAGAAAATAAGGATGACGGCGGATGCGGCGGCTCCGCGCACGGCGCAGCGCGGATTGTTTGTGCCGCGCGGGCCCGATCCGGAAAAGCTGGAGCTCACAGTGGCGCGGCTGACGAAATTGGTTGGCGAGTCGAATGTGGGAGTGGCGGAATTGATCGACACACACCGCGCAGAGAATTTTCGGGTGGCGCGATGGACTTGTGGGGCGATTGCGAGGGAAGAGCGGCGCGGCGGTCGAGGAAAAGCGGGCAGGAAACGAAAAGCTGCTGCTGATGAAGTTGGTGCTGGTGCTGGTGCGGAGCATTCACTTGCGGAAAGCGTCGGGAAAATGTCTGCCGCAGGATTTCGCATGTTGCGGCCGCCACTCGTCGCGAGTGTGGAAGTGAATGAAGAGCGAGAGCGCCGGCCTTTGCGCGTGAGTTTTAGCGGGATGCGGGGAGATGTTATCGCTGCGTCGGGGCCGTGGCGCAGCTCGGGCGAATGGTGGCAGGAAGATGGTTGGGATCACGACGAGTGGGATTTGGCGATTGATTTTGGGAAACGAGCAGAGCCGCGCGAGAAGAAGACCGACGACATTGTTGCGCGGATGCATGCCATTTCGAATGCTGCCAGGAGAACGAAGATTCCGGAGGCGAGTCCGTGGCCGCGGCATGGCGTGTATCGGATTTTTTATGATTCGCCGCGGAAGAGTTGGTTTGTGCGGGGATTTTACGATTAACCGCGGGCGTGTCGACGCGAAGAAAAAATGTACATCGAGCTTCATGCGCGGTCGGCGTTCAGTTTTCTCGAAGGATCTTCGATTCCAGAGGAAATGGTCGAGGCTTGCGCCGAGCGCGGAATGGGCGCGATGGCGGTGCTCGATCGCGACGGCGTTTATGGCGCGCCGCGCTTTTATCACGCGGCGGTGAAGAAAGGGATTCGCGCGCACATCGGCGCGGAAGTTACGACGCCGGAAGGTTGGCGATTCCCGGTGCTGGTCGAATCGCGCGAAGGTTACCAGAATTTGTGTCGCGCGATCACGTTGATGAAATTGCGCGACAAAAAAGGCGAAGGAAGCCTCGCGGCGGGCGAGTTGGATTGGTACGCAAAGGGGCTGGTTTGTTTGACGGGTGGGGAAGAGGGGCCGCTCGCCTACGCGCTTGCGAAAGGTGGAATTCGGCTCGCTACGCAAGCAGTTGAGCGGCTTTGCGAAAGTTTTGGACGTAATAGCGTTTATGTCGAATTGCAGCGGCATTACTGCCGCGAGGAAGAGGCGCGGAATCAGGCGGCGATTGAGATTGCCCGGAAATTGTCGCTGCCGCTGCTGGCGACCAATTGCGCTTCGTACGCGCAGCCGCAGCAGCGTGAACTGCTCGATGTGTTTACGTGCATTCGCCATCATCGAAATCTTCAGAATGCTGGGCGCTTGCTGACCCGCAATGCCGAGAGGCATTTGAAGCTGCCTGACGAGATGGCGACGCTTTTCGCCGATTTACCGGAGGCAATTTCCAATACGGGGACGCTTTCGTCGCGACTGGAATTTTCGCTGAACGATCTTGGGTACGAGTTTCCGAAATATCCGGTGCCCGACGGTGGCACGGAGATGGAGTTCCTCCGTGCGCGTACGCACGAAGGTCGGATTCGGCGGTATGGCGAAAAAAATGAAAAAGCGGAGAGGCAGATCGAGCGCGAACTTGCACTGATCGAAAAATTGAATCTACCTGGGTATTTTTTGATCGTCTGGGACATCGTGCGCTTCTGCAATTCGGAAAATATTCTCGTGCAGGGGCGCGGATCGGCGGCGAACAGCGCGGTTTGCTACGCCCTGGGCATCACTGCGGTCGATGCCGTCGGGATGGGGCTGCTGTTCGAGCGGTTTTTGTCGGAAGAGCGCGGCGAATGGCCCGACATCGATCTCGATCTGCCAAGTGGTGATCAGCGCGAAAAGGCGATTCAGTACGTTTACAACCGTTATGGAAGGCGCGGCGCGGCAATGACAGCGAATGTCATCACTTATCGTGGGAAATCGGCGGCGCGTGAGATTGGAAAGGCGCTTTCGTTCGATCCGGAGACACTTGCGCGGCTTGCGAGCCTGGTCAGCGCGTGGGAATACAAAGATTCCGCGGACACGATGGAAAATCATTTTCGCGACGCGGGATTCGATCTGAATCATCCGAAGATTCGCAAATTTTTCGAATTGTGCATTCAGGTTCAGGATTTGCCGCGGCACCTGGGGCAGCATTCCGGCGGACTTGTCGTGTGCCAGGGGCAACTGGATTCGGTTGTGCCGCTGGAGCAGGCGACGATGCCGGATCGCGTCGTCGTGCAGTGGGATAAGGAAGATTGCGCGGATTTAGGGATCGTGAAGATCGATTTGCTGGGTCTAGGGATGATGGCGGTGCTCGAGGAGTCGCTGCAAATCATCAGCAAGGATTACGGGGACGAAGTCGATCTCGGGCGGTTGCCGCAGAACGACAAGAAAATCTACGACACGTTATGTAAGGCCGACACCGTCGGAATGTTTCAGATCGAGAGCCGCGCGCAGATGGCGTGTTTGCCGCGGCTCCAGCCGAAAGAGTTTTACGACATCGTTGTGCAAGTGGCGATCATCCGGCCGGGACCGATCGTGGGGAAAATGGTGCATCCGTATTTAGCGCGGCGACAGGGGAAGGAAGCGCCAACGTGTTTGCATCCTTTATTAGAGCCAGTGCTGGAGCGCACGCTGGGCGTGCCGCTGTTTCAGGAGCAGCTTTTGCGTATGGCGATGATCGCAGCCGGATTCAGCGGTGGCGAGGCGGAGGAGCTGCGCCGCGCGTTCGGTTTCAAGCGGTCGGAAAAATTGATGCGCGACGTCGAGGTGAAACTTCGTCGCGGGATGGAACGCAACGGCATCATCGGCACGACGCAGGATACGATCGTGAATTCGATCACATCATTTGCGCTATATGGATTCCCCGAATCTCATGCGGCGAGTTTTGCGTTGATCGCGTATGCCAGCGCGTTTTTGAAATGCCATTATCTCGCCGCGTTTACCGCGGCGATGCTCAACAATCAGCCGATGGGATTTTATAGTCCGGCGACGCTGGTGAAAGATGCGCAGCGGCATGGACTGCGCGTGCGACCGATCGACGTGACGAAGTCGGATTGGATTTGCACGATCGAGAAGGCCGGCGAGGAGCATGTCATGCGCGTTGGGCTGCGTTACGTGAAAGGGCTGCGCGAGGAAATCGGCCGCGAGATTGTGCGTCAACGCGAGATCGAGATGTTTCGTTCGATCGATGATTTGAAATTGCGCGTGCCGGAACTGCGAAAGAACGATTTGGCGGCGCTCGCGGAGATCGGAGCGCTCAATTTCATCGGCGGCAAGAAAGAGTTTCACCGGCGCGATGCTCTTTGGCAGATTGAACGTGTTGCGCGGCGTCCCGGTCCGCTACTTGAGTCGGTCGAATCCGACGATGCGCTGTCGCAGCGGTCGCCGCTTCAGCCGATGACGGCGGAAGATCGTCTCGTCGCGGACTTTCACAACACTGGCATGACAGTTGGGCCGCATCCGTTGCGCTATCATCGCGAAGATTTGCGACGGCAGGGAGTGGTCACTGCGATCGAATTGCATCGCTTGCGCGATGGGACGCCGGTGCGCGTTGCCGGTTCCGTGATTGCGCGGCAGCGGCCGGGGACTGCGAAGGGTTTCGTGTTTCTCAGTCTTGAAGATGAAACGGGGATTTCCAACGCGATCCTGACGCCGCAGATTTTTCGTGAGCATCACGTTGTGGTCGTGCATCAGCAATTTTTGCTGCTCGAAGGTGTGCTGCAGAATCAGGAGAACGTCATTTCAGTGAAAGTGCGGCGGCTGCATCCCCTATTTCTTACTAAAGCGGAAACGGTTTCGCACGATTTTCACTGACTCAATGCCCGTTGAAAACGGTGCGCAGCAGGGAACCCGCGCCGTTCCACAAAATCTGGACGCCGATGCAGACCAGCAAGAACGACGAGAGGCGCATGACCACGCTCATCCCGGTGGCGCCGATGATCGTTGCGATGCGGTCCGAAAAGCCGTAGCAGAGGTAGACGCTCAGAGCGAGCAAAGCCGAGCCGATGAGTAGAACGATCACTTCGAGATAGAACGGATCGCCGTGGCGTGCGGCGTTGGCGCCCAACGTGATTGCTACGGAAATTGATCCGGGTCCGACGGTTAGCGGCAGCGTGAAGGGATAAAACGCGCTGCGAAAAATGTCGCGCGGATTTACGTCGTGGTGAACCTGATTGTCCGGATCGTCGTCATCGTCTTTTTGCTGGAGCATGTTCCAGCCGGTGGCGATCACGATCATGCCGCCGCCGACCTGTACGACCGGCAGCGAAATTCCGAAGAACGCCAGAATGTGCGTGCCAACGAGACCCGAAACGACCAGGAGAATGAAACTGTTGAGCGCGATTCGCTGCGAGAGCAATCGGCGCGACGCCGGGGAATATTCCTGCGTTAATGCGAGAAAAATCGGACTGCCGCCCAGCGGGTTGACGATGGGAAACAGCGCGCTGAGAAACAGGATTGTGGTCTCGACCGCTTCGAGCAGCAACACCGCCCTCCGGGTGAGGGAGTATAACCGAATTCCATTCGATGCGACGATTGGGACAAGAGAGACGAATTTTTTCGTCGTCGTTTAACGGTGTCGTTCGGCGAGAAGAATCTTCGCTGTCGTAATCGCTTGGCCGACGTGGCGTTGCGTGTGGTCGGCAACGTGAACGAGAAGGCCGCCGAGGGTAGTTGGCAGGGCTTTCTTGCCGACCGATCTCGGCTGCTCGAGATCGGATTTTGCCAGCGCTCGGATGCGAGCCGCGGCCATCGTGAGCGATGCCGACAATTCATCGAACAGGGCTTGAGCTGAGGCACCGGGCTGCGATTCTCGCTGCAACGCGTCGAGCTGTTCGCCGGAGAGCAGATTTCCCTCGGCGTAGGTCAACAAGCGATCGATGCTGCGCGCAACGTGCCGAAGCTGGAACCCGATCGAAGGCAGGCCGTGAGGTTGCGCATTAAGCTCCGCGTCGGAGAGTGACGCGCACCACTTTCTCAAATCTTCGTCGGCCAATTCGAGCGCGTGCAGCACGGCTCGCGGCACGGCGCTGACTTCGGTAAGCGTGCCGCGCAGCCAAGGCTCGGGCGGTGATGGGATTGCGTTCACGTGAAAAAGGCCTCCGCGATCCATCTTAAAGCACGCTTTGCCGCCTGCAATACCCACCCGGTTGCGTTCCTGCCTTGCCGAACTTGGCGGCGTGAGCTAGAGTCTCGGTTCCACGAAAAGGTCGGCCATGGCGAAGAAAAAGAAATCGGCGAAGTCGTCGCCGCGAAAGAACAAGAACGGAGAGAGCCTCCGCATCTTGATTTCTCGCGCGCGGGTACAGAAGCGCATCACCGAAATTGCGCGAGAGATCCGGAAGGACTTCCCGGATGAGCCGCTGCATCTGGTTGGCGTTCTGAAAGGCGCGGTATTTTTTCTGACCGATCTCGGGAAGCAGATTTCCGGCGAAGTTTCGTTCGACTTCATCGCGGTTTCGAGCTACGGAACCGACACGCATTCGTCGGGCCAGGTTCGTCTCACGCGCGACCTCGATTCGAGCATCGAAGGCAAAACCGTCATCATCGTGGAAGACATTCTCGACACGGGCATGACGCTCCAGTACCTGCTCCGCGTATTCGAACAGCGCAAGCCAAAACGAATTCGCATCGCCGTTTTGCTCGACAAACCGGAGCGCCGCATCGCGGCAGTCCACGCGGATTACGTCGGTTTCACGATTCCGAATGAATTTGTCGTCGGCTACGGACTCGACTACGCCGAACGATATCGAAATATGCCCGAGGTCGCCGTGCTCTCCCTGGGAACCAGCGCGAAATCCAGTTGAACGGGCCGCCAACGCGAAACGGCCGCTAAAACTACGGCGAAAGTGCGTTGCCATCCAGTTTTCAACATAGGTCAATCCAACATCTTGCGCCTTCGTATCGCCTGCTATAATGAGTGCCTCGATGAATCCCCGCGAATCACAAACGGGCACGCTGGCTGAAAACGCCGGAGCGGAGACCTCCGCCGAAGTCTTGGCGACGCTCGCCGAAATCGGCGAAGAGGTCAACGCGTCTCTCGACCTCGACGAAGTGCTTGCGCGCTCTGCGGCGCTGATCAAGCGCCACATCGACTACGAAATTTTTGGCGTTCTGATGTTCGAGGGCGATGGCTCGTACTTGAAACATCGCTTCTCAATCGGCTATCCGCCGGACCTGGCGGCGAATCTGCGCATTCCGCTCGGGCAGGGAATTAGCGGGACCGCCGCCGCGAGCGGGCACCCGGTTCGTGTTGGCGACACGCTTCACGATCCGCGATATATCCACGCGGTGGACGATGTGCGGTCGGAATTGGCCGTACCCCTGATGCTGCGCGGGAAATGCATTGGCGTGCTCGATATTCAAAGCCGGCATCCGGAATACTTCACGCGCGAACAGCAAAACATCCTTACGCTGTTGGCGAGCCGCCTGGCAGTCGCAGTCGAAAACGCTCGGCTGTTTGAGCGCGTGCGCGCGCAAGCTGAGACATTGCTGCTGCTAAACGAAGTTGGGCGCGAGACGAGTTCGATCCTCGACGTCGAAGAGTTGCTGCGGCGCGCCGCCGAACAAACCAAGCGCGTCATCGACTATCAGATTCTGAGCATCATGCTCTATGACGAAGACCAGAAAGTTTTTCGTCATCGCGTGGACGTGAAGCACGGACAACGAGCGCAGGGAAAAATGCGCGCCGCCGCGAGCGAAGGCATCGTCGGCGCAGCGGCAACCCTGCGCGAGCCGGTCCTCGTGCCGGACGTGACAGCCGATCCGCGATACGTCATGGCGAATCCCGAGACGCGCTCCGAACTCGCGATCCCGATGATGCATAAGGGGCGTGTGATCGGCGTGCTCGATCTGGAAAGCCCGCAGCTCAACTACTTCACCGCCGATCACGTGCAAACGCTCTCGATTCTTGCGGCGAATTTTGCGGTCTCGCTCGAGAATGCCCGGCTTTACGAGAAAGTGGCGCGCGATGAAGCGCGCCTCGACCGTGATCTTCAGGCGGCGAAGCGAATTCAGGGCGCATTGCTACGGTCGGTGTCGTCCTCTGAAGAATACGGATTGGATATGGCGGCGCGGTATTTGTCGGCGCGCGAACTTGGCGGCGACCTCTACGAATTTCTGCGTTACGGACCGCAACAATTAGGCATCGCGCTTGGCGACGTGAGCGGCAAAGGCACCGCGGCAGCGCTGTATGGAGCGGTCGCGATCGGAATCATGCGCAGCCTTGCGCCGCAGAAATTGCAACCGGCGGAAATGTTGCGGCAGATGAATCAGATCGTCGGTGAGCGGCGCATCGAAGGCCGTTTCATGACGGCGTGTTTTGCGACATGGCAGAAGGGCCGAAGCAAGCTGCGCGTCGCCAATGCTGGACAGTCGCAGCCTTTGCTTTATAAGGATGGTCGTTGCGGCAAGATCGAGCTCACTGGTTTCCCGCTCGGGATTTTTGAAGACGTCACCTATGATGAGTGGGGCGTTACGCTCGAATCCGGCGATATTCTCGTGTTTCATTCCGACGGAATCGCTGAAACCGCAAACAGCGAGGGACAGTTTTTCGGGATGGAGCGTCTGCGCAAAATCGTCGAAGAGCATCACGAACGCACTGCGTCCGAGTTGGTCGACCGTGTGTTTGATGACGTCGATTGGTTTTCGCACAGCGCGCCGCTTTCCGACGACCGAACGCTGGTAGTGCTCAAGGTGCGATGAGTAACCACAGCGAAGCGACGGCAAAGAAGTTGTCGTTTGTGGACCCGGCGGCATTCACTCCTCATTTTTCCTGGAAGAAGCAGAAGAAGCGCGAAGGTTCCTCGGGCGCGGCGCAAGCCGTCGAGTGTGAAGGGGTTCGCCTGGTCGATGTCGCCGACAAAATCGGTACGCCGGCTTACGTTTACAGTCGCGCTGCGATCGATGAGGCACAGGCCGAGCTCCATCGCGGCCTCGGTTCGTTGCCGCACACGCTGTGCTTCGCGGTGAAATCCAATGGCAACCTCGCGATTTTGAAGCATCTCGCGAAAGCTGGAAATGGCTTCGACATCGTTTCGGGCGGCGAGCTTGAAATGCTGCGAACGATCGGCGTCCGCGGCGATCGCATCGTGTTTTCCGGCATTGGCAAAAGTCGCGAAGAGATTCGCGAGGCGCTGCAATATCGGGTGACCGCAAATCGCAAGAGCAAGCGCGCCGCCGACCACCCCGGCATTTTACTTTTCAACATTGAGTCGGAAGGGGAACTCGAAGTTCTGCTCGAAGAGGCCTCACGGCATGTCGGCCGCGGCAATGCGTTGCCTTGGGTATCGATTCGCGTAAATCCAGACGTGCAAGCCGGCGGCCATCCGCATATTTCAACGGGCCGCTATCAGCACAAATTTGGGATGACCTGGGAAGAGGCGCGTCGCCTGTATTTAGCGCACGCCGATTCGCACTGGATTTGTTGGCAGGGAATTAGCGTGCATATCGGATCGCAGATTGTGTCGCTCGATCCGTTTCGTGAGGCGTTGCAAAGACTGGCTTCGTACTTTTGCGATTTGCGTAGTCACGGAATTCTGTTGCGTTACCTCGATTTTGGCGGCGGCCTGGGCGTGAGATATGCGAATGAAAAGCCACCGGATCGCGAAGCGTATGCGCGGATGATCGCGCAAATTCTCGAGCCGCTGCACACGCATCTCTTGCTCGAACCGGGACGCACGATCATCGGGCCGGCGGGAGTACTACTGACGCGAGTTCTTTACGTGAAGGAAAGTCGCGGCAAAACTTTTGTCGTGGTCGATGCCGCGATGAACGACCTCATGCGCCCCGTTTTGTACGGCGCAGTGCATCCGATCACGCGCGTCACGCAAAGCGGCGAACGCGGCGGGCGGCGGCGCGTCGATGTTGTCGGTCCTGTTTGCGAATCTGGCGATTGCTTTCTGCACAATTGGCCGTTGGATCCCGTTGCGCCCGGCGATGTCTTGGCGATTTGGGTTGCCGGAGCGTATGGAATGAGCCAGTCGTCAAATTACAATGGGCGCTGTCGTGCCGCGGAAGTGTTGGTTGAAGGTTCGCG
>Ga0206970_10259_pt1 | contig 12617 bp, 2 predicted proteins | sample Alteio_BWOrgHeat_88_FD_152964 | JGI IMG/M metagenome (GOLD analysis project Ga0206970, IMG submission 152964) | Enriched cells from forest soil in Barre Woods Harvard Forest LTER site, Petersham, Massachusetts, United States -... | ecosystem: Environmental > Terrestrial > Soil > Temperate forest >... | reverse complement strand
CCAGTTCCACCGCAGTTTTTCGTCTCCTTCGCCTGCCTGTGGTGTGATGTCAACCGATTTGTAAGAGGTAAGATCTATACGCCCCATATTGCCGCCCTGAGCCTCTGCATAAGCAATGTTATCATCTGTAAGATCAGGTACTGCCCAAAAGCCATCGCCCCCATACAGGTTTTGCCAAACAGCATTATTAACACCACCCGGCGCAGCAGACGGTGCCATCCAACTGCCATTATCCTGTAATCCGCCATACATGCGATAGGGGTCTTTATTATCTAGTGCTACGTGATAGAACTGGCCCACAGGCAAGCAGTACACAAACATCCAGGTAGCACCACGGTCAAGGCTTATATAAACGCCACCATCTGTACCCAAATACATCTGGTTAGTATAATTAGGATTGATCCACAACGCGTGATGGTCGCTATGTACCCATCCACCATCGTAAGAAGCATCTGTGAACGAATGGCCACCATCGTCGGAATAAGAAAATTCATAGCCCGGACGGTAAACTCTTTTAGGATCTTTAGGGTCAACAACCAAAGCGCTGAAATAAAATGGCCTGGAAACCACATTCATTGTAGCGCTTTGCTTAGACCAGCGATCACCTCCGTCTTCAGTGATATAAAGGCCTGTTTCTTTTGATTCAACGATAGCCAATAAGTTTTGTGGAGCACTTGGTGCTAACGCAAATGCTATTCGCCCGAATGGCTTTGCCGGCAAGCCATTATTTATTTCCTTCCATGTTTTGCCTCCATCTATACTTTTATACATGCCACTGCCTTTGCCACCAGAATTGAAAGCGTAAGGAAACCGCCTGAATTCCCACATAGACGCATACACAATATTAGGGTTTGTGGGGTCCAATGCAATATCGGCACATCCCGTCTTTTCATTTACATACAGTGTCTTATTCCAAGTTTGTCCGCCGTCTTCCGATTTATACAAGCCCCTGTGCTTACTATCGCTCCACAATGGCCCCGGCGCTGCTACATATATGATATTTGAGTTTTTAGGGTCAATAATGATTTTGGCAATATGCTCCGTGCTGTCCAATCCAATCTTTGTCCAATTATCCCCGGCGTCAGTTGATTTATAAAGCCCGTCACCAATAGAAACTGTATTGCGCATATTGCTTTCACCCGTACCTGCAAACACCACTTCCGGCTTCGATTGGTCAACGGCTATGGCGCCAATACTCATACAATACTTGTCAAAAATAGGTTTAAATGATGCGCCTGCATTGGTGCTTTTCCATATACCGCCTCCGGCACTCCCCACGTACAATGTTTTATTATCACTATTTACACCTTCTATTGCAGTTATCCTCCCACTCATTGTGCCGGGTCCAAGCCAGCGGGCTTCCATAGCACCAAAAGTGTAGGAGTTCACTTTTGTTTGGGCTTGCAAAAGATCGGAAACGAATAGAACGAATAGAAGAATGCTATACTTTTTCATCTGATTTTTTTTATTTTTTCTTGCCAGATGTAACTCCCATCGCCCAAACAATAAATTGAACTACAGAACATTCATTGATCTGTGTGCAAAATTCAGCTTTAGCATGGGTCGTTTCATAAAACAGGTATAAATTTTGTATAAAAAAACCCGGCAAGGCATACCGGGTCTATATCATAGTAAACTCAATTAATTTTTAGGTTTAAAAATACTTTCATCAATAGTTGGGTTTATTTCTATCGATTTGAAAGTCATTTCTCCCATGTCCATGCTCATTGTCATTGGCATCGTAACACCTTCAGGCAGCTTTTTGTAATTGCTGAAATTCATCGTTTGTTCAGTTTCTTTTCCGTTTGCCTTTATTTTTGCCGTTTCACGGATCAGGAAATAGCTGGATGCATCGATGCACAGGGTAGCTTCTTTTCCTGATTTAAAAGTAACTTTCAATTTATAGCACTCAGTTCCTTCTATATCATCCTTGCCAATAAGCGTTACTGTGTTGCCTTTTTCCTTATAGTTGACTAAAGGGCCTTGCACATCCAGTTCATCTGCGCTTTGTTTCACATCGTCTGCAGTCATGGCTTCAGGTTTCGTTTGGCCACCAATAGGAAAATAAGCCCATCCTTCTTTATCAGTTATGATCTGGTAATTTGCCATCCCTGCTATCGTCATGTCCATCCTCGAAGCTTTATCCTGTACTACGGTTCTGGTTATCTGTATCTCCTGGCCTTGCGCATTTATAGAGCCGCTCATCTTCACAGATTTTACTTTTTTCCAGTTTTCCATGCCCCCGTTTGCTTCAATGTTCTTTTTAATAATATCATCTGCTGTTTGTGCATTTGCAGCATTAAAATATGCAAAAGAAAGCGTAAGAGCCAGAACTGAGAATTTTATAAGTTTCATGTTTAATTTTTTACTGATTTTTAATAAGAAAATGAAAGATATAAATAATTTATTTTACAGAAAAGGTGATTTTTTTATTTCACATTTTTTTAATGTTTTCATTTGACAGTTTAATTCGTCTATAGTTCAGATATAAGTTGCTCAATGGTATATTTTTGCTTGGACTTACATATAGGGGAATAATAACTAATAAATTACGAAATTGCCGTATCTTGCCTGTTATCTGCTTTACCAACTTTTATATGTTGGTAAAGAATTATTATGGGTTTATTGGATGTGGTTGAACCATATAAAAATACTGTACTGAAAAGGTCTGTTGCTTTAACAGGTTTTTCTAGCATTATTATTCTTAGCTGCTGCCTGCAGTTTTTGTTTTTTACAAAAGTATCAGCCCAGTCTTATGCTGAACAGAACCCATGTGCACCATTGACATTTTGCGGCACAGCCAGCACCCAAACATCTTACAGCGGTAATCCCTATTCAAGTACTACAAGTCATCTTCCTTTAGGTTGTATGGCTTCTCTCTACAACGTCGTTTTTACTAAAATTACTATTGCAACTTCGGGGACATTTCAATTTACCATCACGCCTAATTCTTCCTGTGACGATTATGATTGGATACTTTACAAAATAAATCCCGCTTACCCATGCACGCAAGGTCTTGATTCTGCAATAGTATTGCGCTGCGATGCTAATGATATTTACCACAGCCCGGGCGGACTGACGGGGACTAGTGATACCGCCTTGACCTGCTGTTCGCAGGGAGGCGGCGCTGGACCTGCATTTTTATCGGCAATTACAGCAGCAGCAGGTGATGTGTATTTAATTGGTATTTTAAATGCAGGCTCTTATGGTTGTTCTCCTTCTTCTACACCTAATTCGCCCTTTAATCTTAGTTTCGCCGGCTCAACCGCTACCATTCAAAATGTAACGCCTGTTCTCACGAGTTCACTTACTCCAGCGGCGATATGTAATAACACAGCATTCAGTTACACGCCCACAAGTGTCACCCCTTACGTTAGCTATAGCTGGAGTAGGGGTATGGTTACTGGCATTAGCAATGTGGCGGCATCGGGTACCGGTAATCCAAATGAAACGCTGCATAATACAAGTTCGTCCCCCGTCACGGTAACTTATGTATATACGCTGAGTTCAGAAGGCTGCACAAATACACAAAACGTCAGCGTAACGGTTAACCCTACGCCTACACTTACCAGCACAACCACACCGCCAGCAATATGCGACAATCTTAATCAACCATTTAGTTACACCCCAACCGGTAGTGTTTCAAATACTACTTTTGCGTGGAGCAGGGCAGCTTTAACGGGGATAAGCAATGCAGCAGCAAGCGGAACTGGAGATCCTAATGAGATGCTTATCAATACCAGCTCAGCTCCTATCACCGTAAACTATATTTATACACTCAGTGCCAATGGTTGTACCAACCCCACAACATATAATGTTGCTGTAGTTGTAAAACCCTCTCCTACTTTATCAAGTACGCTTACACCTACATCTATCTGCACTAATACGGCGTTTAGCTACAACCCGGCCAGTTCCGTTACAGGAGCAGCTTTTCTCTGGAACAGATCTGCACAAACGGGCATTAGTAACCCTACAGCCAACGGAAACGGAAATCCAAATGAAACGCTTATCAATACCGGCTCAAACCCGATCACCGTACCTTATGTTTACACCATAATAGCAAATGCTTGTTCGAATTCTCAAGTTGTTAATGTAATTGTTAATCCAACCCCGACACTTTCGAGTTCGCTAAGTACTGATACTATATGCAATAATACTACGTTTAGTTATATACCAACAAGTGCAACACCATTAACTGTTTTTTCATGGAACAGGGCTGCAGTTGTTGGGATAAGTAACGCAGCTGCCAGTGGCACCGGCAACCCAAATGAAACACTTATCAATGCCAGTGCCAATCCTTTAACGGTCAATTATATCTACACACTCAGCGCAAATGGCTGCACCAACCCTACTACTTACACAGTTCCAGTAGTGGTAAATCCTACACCCGTTTTAACCAGCTCGCTCACACCACCTGCAATATGTACTGGCACTTCCTTCAGTTATGTTCCATTGAGTAATGTATCAGGCGCTACTTTTGCCTGGAGCAGGGCTGCGATAACTGGTATCAGCAATGCTGCAGCAAGTGGAAATGGCAATCCAAACGAAATACTCGTTAATACTACTGCCAACCCTGTAACAGTAAATTATACATATACACTTAGTGCAAATGGTTGTACAAATCCAACAACTTATTCTGTTTCTGTAGTTGTAAATCCAATACCACAAATTACGGTTCAACCAACAAACGATACGCTTTGCTATAATGCAAGCGGTACTTTCCCATTTTCTGTTGCTGCAACAGGAACCGGTTTAACATACCAATGGCAGGTGAATACAGGTACTGGTTACACGAACGTCTCCAATCCGATCATTTATTCTGGCGCTACAACAAATGTTTTACATATCCTTGGGCCTGTATCTTTATCTATGAACGGATACCAATACCAATGCGTAGTTTCAGGGAACTGTACTATTCCGTTTTATTCCTCTGGCGCCACATTGGTTGTAAATAATCATCCGCTCATCACATCACAGCAGTCTGCCGCAACAGTTTGCACGGGTTCCAATGCTGCTTTCGGTATAGTAGCCTCGGGAGTGGGTTTAACCTATCAATGGCAATTAGATTCCGGCACCGGATTTGTAAATATCAGCAATTCAAGTTTGTATAATGGTACTACTAACAATGTGCTTAATATAACACCTGCTACGGCAGGAATGAACGGGTATCATTACCGTTGCATCATTTCAGGGACATGTTCTCCACCTGCCACGGGCATTGGAGGATTGTTAGTTGTTAATTCGCCGGTCGTTATTGCAAACCAACCATCGGGTGTTTCTGTTTGCCCGGGAGATATAACATCATTTTCTGTGTCTGTAAACGGCTCGCCAACTGCTTATATATGGCAGGTGAACGCGGGCTCCGGCTTTAATAATATTAGCAATTCCGGGGTGTATAATGGAGCAGCCACAAATTCACTCTCAATTTCCCCAGTCTCTGCCTCGATGAACGGATACCTCTATAGATGCATCATATCCGGCAATTGCAGTACACCTGTAACGTCTTCTAATGCAGCACTAACCATTAATCCAGCGCCTTCTATTATCATTCCTGCAACAAACAGCGCTGTTTGTCAGGGGGGCAATACAACATTCTCCTTAACTGCAAGCGGTGTCAACTTAACGTATCAATGGCAATTGGACAGCGGTTCGGGCTTTAATAATATCAGCAACTCGGCTACTTATAACAGTGTTACTACGAACACGCTTAGCCTTACTTCAGTTGGCACGTCAATGAATGGATACAGATATCGTTGTATTATTACAGGCATCTGTAATTTCTCAACCATATCGAATCCTGATACTTTATTCATTAATTCATTTCCTTCACTTACAAGTTCTGCAACGCCGCCTGCAATTTGTAACAATACTGTATTTAGTTATATACCTGTAAGTTCAGCTTCGGCTACTACTTTTAATTGGAATAGGTCAGCAGTAGCCGGCATTAGCAATACTTCAGCAAGCGGCACGGGCAATCCTAATGAAACATTAACTAATACTACTACCAGTCCCCTTACCGTAACATATATTTACACACTTAGCTCCAATGGTTGTGCCAGCTCTACCAATTATAACGTTAGTGTGGTCGTTAACCCCACGCCAGTATTAACAAGCACCCTGGCTCCGTCTCCAATATGCAACAACACAGCATTCAGTTATACGCCCACAGCTTCGGTTCCCGGAGCAAGCTACACTTGGAGCAGATCTGCCGTGCAAGGCATAGACAATGCAGCCTCAAACGGTTCCGGCAACCCTAACGAAATTCTTACTGATACCAATTCAACTCCCGTTACGGTAAACTATATTTATACAGTCAGCATTAACGGCTGCGCCAATCCCACAACCTACAGTGTCAATGTAGCAGTTAATCCTTCTGCTGCTCTAACGAGTATTCTCAGTCCGCCCGCAATATGTAATAACACTGCTTTTAGTTACACACCAACAAGCAATGTGTCGGCGGCGAGTTTCGCATGGAGCCGGGCCGCAATAACTGGTATTTCAAATGCCCCTGCCAATGGCCTTGCAAATCCCAGCGAAATACTTACTAATGCCAGCCCCAACCCTGTTAGTGTAATTTACGTTTATACTTTGAGCGCCAATGGCTGCACAAACCCGGTAACCTATAGTGTTCAGCTTACGGTAAATCCTTCACCCGCATTAACAAGTAACTCAACTCCGCCTGCTATATGTAATAGTACTGCATTCAGCTATACTCCTGCAAGCACTACGCCTGGAGCTTATTTTGCCTGGACCAGATTGGCCGCAACAGGTATAAATAACCCAGCAACAAGTGGAAGCGGAAATCCAAACGAAATGCTTACAGATACAAGCTCCAATCCAGTTACGGTTAACTATGTTTACACACTTAGCGCTAATGGATGTACAAACCCCGCACCATTTATTGTTTCTGCAACTGTTGAACCAAGCCCTGCTTTGAGTAGTATTAGTACAACTTCAACTATTTGTAATAATACTATTTTCAGTTTTGCTCCAACAAGCAATACACCGGGAGCAACATTTATTTGGAGCAGGGCTGCTATTAGCGGGATCAATAATATTGCTGCAAATGGGACTGGAAATCCAAATGAAATACTTGTGAACACAACAGTAAATCCTATTGACGTAGTGTATGTTTACACTTTAGGCATCAATGCTTGTGTAAATTCGTCAGGTAATAATATTGTTGTTACTGTCAATCCAACGCCGGTTTTGAACAGTGTAACTACGCCTTTCGCCACTTGCAGCAATACTGCATTTAGTTACACACCAACCAGTACTACTTCAGGCGCCAATTTTATATGGAATAGGGCAGTCGTACCTGGTATTAGCAACCCGCCATTTAATGGAACAGGTAACCCCAATGAAACATTGGTCAATACATCTGCTAATTCTGTTGCTGTTACGTATGTCTATACGGTTGGTATAAACGGTTGTACTAATCCGGCTTTTTATAGCGTTGTTGATACTGTTAATCCAATTCCCACTTTGAGTAATACAAATACCTCCCCGACAATTTGTAACAACACAGTCTTTAATTTCACACCGACAAGCGCAACTCCCGGTACAACATTTACCTGGAGCAGGGCTGCTATTACAGGTATAAGTAATCCGGCTGCTAATGGTATTGGCAACCCCAATGAGATTCTTGTAAATACAAGCTCCAGTCCAATTATCGTAACCTATGTTTATACATTGAACGCTAACGGCTGCAGCAATACTCAAAATGTCTATGTTACGATAAATCCCACACCACTCTTAACAAGTACATTAAACCCGCCTTCTTTGTGTAATTATAGTATTTTCAGTTATAACCCTACCAGTTCAACGGCAAATACGAACTTCTATTGGAGCAGGGCGGCAGTTACAAGTATAAGTAACACATCTGCCAGCGGTTCAGGCAATCCTTCTGAAACATTAATTGATACAGCGGGTATCTCGGAACTAGTTACCTATATTTATACATTGAGTGCCAACGGCTGTACAAATCCAGTAACTTATACTGTCGTGGACACTGTTAATGTAGCTCCATATGTTATTACCCAGCCAACAAACCAGGTTGTATGCGCCGGGAACAACACTTCCTTTTCGGTATCTGCCGCCGGTTCAGGCCTTATTTACCAGTGGATAGTAAATACGGGCAGCGGATATATTACATTAAGCAATGGGGGAATATACAGCGGCGCTACAACTAACACGCTTACAATAAACGGTGCCACCGCTGCTATGGCTAACTATCAATACCAATGTAATATATTCGGTGAATGTGTACCGGCTGTCCTGACAAGCATTGTTACCTTGACGGTCAATACGGTTCCAACTATTGCAACATACCCTGCAGGCAATATAGTATGTGCGGGTGGTAATGCAACATTTTCTGTTGTTGCAAACAGTGCTATTAGTTATCAATGGTTCGTTAACCAGGGTTCGGGTTTTAACCCCATAACAAACGGAGGCCTCTATAGCGGGGCCACGACTAATATCCTTTCTGTATCAGGTGTAACAACATCTATGAACAGTTACCAATACCAATGTCTTGTTACAGGCAATTGTGTGCCGAGTATTACTACGCCCTCCGTTCTCTTATTTGTGAATACGCTCCTGGCAATTTTATCTCAATCGCCTGACACGGCCATTTGTGCCGGCAATAATGCTTCCTTCTCAGTATCAGCTGCCGGTACAGGCATAACGTATCAATGGCAGTTAAATACAGGGACTGGTTTTGGAAACATTTCAAATGCAGGCGCTTATAGTGGCACAACAAATAATATACTCAATATTGGTTCTGCCGCAGCTTCAATGAATGGCTATCAATACAGATGTATTGTTTCTGGCATTTGCACACCTCCAGCAATATCTTCTTTTACAACGCTTACAGTTAATACGGCTCCTGCTATTGTTAGCCAGCCTTCTGCAAGTGTAATATGCGCGGGATCTAATACAGTTTTTTCCGTGCTTGCTTCCGGAACAGGCTTAAATTATCAATGGCAAGTGAATGCGGGAACGGGTTTTTCTAATATAAACAATTCAGGTCCATATAATGGTAGCGGAACAAACAGTGTAACTATTGTAAGCGCAACAAACTCCATGAATGCATATCAGTATCGTTGCATTGTTACTGGTACCTGTTCACCACCTGTTATGTCAAACGCAGCAATGCTTACAGTAAATGCCTTGCCGCTTATTACCGTACAGGCAACTGATACTGCTATCTGTGCAGGTTCAAATACATCATTTACTGTATCCGCTTCGGGAACTGCTTTAACGTATCAATGGCAGCTTAATACCGGAACTGGTTTTGCAAATATTGTCAATACCGGTGCATATAGCAATGCGACCACAGCTGTGCTTTCTCTTGCCAATGTAACTGCAAGCATGAATGCATACCATTACAGGTGCATAGTATCCGGTGCCTGTTTGCCACCAGATACGTCGAACAGTTATTTACTTACAGTTAATACAGCGCCAACTATCAGTTCTCAATCTGCAAACGACACAATATGCGATGGTGGCAGCGCGATTTTTAGCGTGAATGCCACAGGTACTGCGCTTTCGTATCAATGGCAGGTATATACAGGCGCAGGCTATGTTAACTTGAATAATACCACTGTTTATGGTGGAACTACGACCAATATACTTTCTATTACAAATGCAAATGTATCTTTAAATGGTAACCAGTACCGTTGCGTTGTGTCAGGTACATGCACTCCATTTGTTAATTCTCTTGCTGTAGTACTGGTTGTAAATTCATTGCCTTCGGTTATTTTACAGCCCGTCAATAGTACGATCTGCGCCGGTTCAAATACGTCGTTCGATATTACAGCTAGCGGCACGGGAATTAATTACCAATGGCAAATCAATACAGGTAGTGGATTTAATAATTTGTTCAATAGCACTGTTTACAATGGTGCAACCACTAATACCCTTTCTATAGTAGTTGCCCTCGCATCAATGAATGGATATACTTTCCGTTGTCTTGTCTCCGGCACTTGTTCGCCACAGGCTATTTCCAATACTACGCAGCTAAGCGTAAATACAGCTCCGTTTATTGCCCAGCAGGCCACTAACAGTACTATATGCAATGGAACCAACACCACATTTACATTATCTGCCACCGGCACTGGCATTGTTTACCAATGGCAGGAAAACACTGTTTCAGGTTTCGTTAATTTGTCAAACTCCGGCTTGTATAGTGGAGTAAATACAAATGCATTTTCTCTTACATCAGCTGCTGATTCTGTTTCGGGCAAGATATATCGTTGTCTCATTAACGGCGCTTGTCCTTCTTCAGTCATTTCAAATTTAGACACACTTATTGTAAACGATTCTTTATCCTTTACAAGCCAGCCGCAGAGCCATATTATATGTTCGGGAAATAGTACGTCGTTTTTTGTCAACGTTACAGGTACACAGCCGTCTTATCAATGGCAGGTAAATACCGGATTAGGCTTCGTAAACGTTAATAATGGGGGTGTTTATAGTGGCGAAAATACAGACTCCCTTGTTTTAACAGGTGCAAGTACAACCATGAGCGGATATCAATATCGTTGTACAGTATCAGGTCCCTGCACACCTTATCTTATTTCCAACATAGCGGGTTTTACGGTCAACCCGGTGCCTCCGGCATTTATTACTGAGAATACTCCTTTGATATTCTGTCCTAATGACAGCGTTATCCTTTTTGCCAATACGGCTCTTGGACTTACCTACCAATGGCAAGTGAATAACGTAAATATTCCCGGCGCAATAAATGATCTTTATATAGCATCAAACCCAGGTAACTATACTGTTCTTGTTTCTAATGCAAATAACTGTACCACTATATCATCATCTACTTTAGTTTCTAATTATCCTTCCCCCTCGGCTAATATTGTTCCATCAGGTCCTACCACTTTTTGTTCAAATGACAGTATCATTCTTAATGCAGGGTCGGGTAACGGATCAAACTATCAATGGCAATATGATGGCATAGATATATATAATGCTGCTGACTCTATATTCACGACCAATGTAGGTGGTTCTTACACTATTACAGTCACCAATGCATACAATTGTGTAGCTGTCTCTCCTCCAACAGTTATTACGGTTAATTTCGTTGCCATACCACCTCTTTACACATTGGCAGGTTACCTTACTTTCTGCGACGGTGATAGTGTATTAGTTGGAACGAATGCCAATTATCTATCTTATCAATGGCAACGTAATGGGATTGATATTCCGGGCGACACTACCAATCAATGTTCAATACACACTGCGGGACAATATAATGTTGTTATTACTACAGCTTTGTGCACTGCATCTTCTGCATTCGATAACGTTACCGTAAATCCATTGCCAATCGATAGTTTAATACTAAATGGCCCGCCGGTAATTTGTTCTGCAATTGGCAACTATGTTTTGGCAGCATACCAGGCGGCGGGGCAAACCTATAATTGGTACAAGAATGGTTTGATAATATATGGTGCTACATCGGCCATATATGCTGCTACAATTCCGGATGGTTATAATGTTCAGATATTAAGTGCGCAGGGCTGCTCTATTTTCACGCGGCAGGTTGACGTAACTTATTCAGTTTCCCCAAATCCGCTTATTGCTGCGCAGGGCATGGTATTAAATACGGGTATTTATGATTCCTATCAATGGTATAGAAACAATGTAATTATTCCGGGTGCGGTAAACCAGAATTATACAACCTTTCAAAATGGTTTGTATAGCGTTTCTGTTACCGATTCCAATACATGTTCCGGTACATCTGCTCAATATAATATCAACAATGTTGATGTCCCAAACATCTCCGCGTCAGCATCAGATGTGCATATTTATCCTAATCCTGCCACTTCAATTGTTTATATAGAAGCACCCATTAGTATTAATTTAGTCATTATGGATATTCAAGGCAAAAGTATTTTACAAAAAGACAACCCTAAGTATATAGATATATCCGGACTGGCAAATGGCGTGTATATGATCAAGGTCTACGATGACGCAAACACATTGTTAAAAACGGAAAAATTAATTAAAAATAGCTGGTAAGGGCCCGCATTTTATAGGGTATTCGCAAAATAATTGTAATTTTCACCTTTAGGATATCATCGTAGTTTTTTGTTTATAAATATCAATGTCTTTTTTTCGTCTATTAAGGTCGGGTTTGTTTGGTGTGTGTATGTTTTCAGGCTTTATGGCTACAGCTCAACCCGCAGTTACAATAAATCAAACAGCTGAACAATTAGTACATAATCTTGTAGGTACAGGCGTCGTAACCATGAACCCTGTGCTATCTTGTCCCAAACCTGCAAATGGGATATTTAAGATCGTAAGCAGTAATCTCGGTATAAAAGGCGGTATTATTCTCAGCACTGGGTACGCTGCCAATGCCATAGGCAATGCTTCCAGTTTAGCGGATTATAGTAATTCGTCCCGTGGCGACGAAGATCTCACAGCCCTTTCCGGCCAGGCTACTTATGACGCATGTAAACTGGAATTTGATTTTATACCGACCGGCGAAACAATAAAGTTCAGGTATGTTTTCGGGTCGGAGGAATATCCATCTTTTGCATGTACGCAGTACAATGATGTGTTTGCATTTTATATTTCCGGTCCCGAATACCCTGTGCATAAGA
>Ga0206970_10257_pt1 | contig 12766 bp, 10 predicted proteins | sample Alteio_BWOrgHeat_88_FD_152964 | JGI IMG/M metagenome (GOLD analysis project Ga0206970, IMG submission 152964) | Enriched cells from forest soil in Barre Woods Harvard Forest LTER site, Petersham, Massachusetts, United States -... | ecosystem: Environmental > Terrestrial > Soil > Temperate forest >... | reverse complement strand
AGAAAGAAGCAAGTTGCCACAGGATACTGCTTATGCGGCGGAGCTTGGCGCACTGGAGTTGAAGTATAAGCTGGAGCCGGGAAAGATGGTGCAGTTAAAGAATAATTTCATTGACTGCGTGGATCGTGTCAGCAACCTGGAATGCATTGCTCATCCTACTCTTGATATAGCCATATTGAAATTTACAGGTTTTAATAAACTCCTTTGCACATCGTACGCGCGATTTGTAAAGGACGGATCCAAAATAAAACAAGGGCGTTCTTTATGCCGTTTAGGTTATCCCTTCCCGGAGTTTAATAATTTCAGGTATAATGAGGCGGCCGATGATATAGAGTGGACAAATGAAGGCAATAAGAATTCGCCGAATTTCCCCATAGACGGCATAATAACAAGGTTTGCTGCAAGCATGAACAAATATGGGGAACAACAGATAGGCGGCATAGAACTAAGTACGCCCGGCCTCAGGGGCCAAAGCGGAGGCCCCTTATTTGATGTGGACGGACTGGTTTACGGCATACAATCTATGACAGGGCATTTGCACCTCGGCTTCGACATACAACACATGGACATAATGCTGGACGGCAAAAAAACAAGCATATCCAACCATCCTTTTCTGCATGTGGGCCGTTGTGTGCATGTGGGCCGAATAAAAGAATTTTTAAAACAGAACCACGTAAAATTCTACGAAGGATAAATTTATTTTATCCCTACTTTCTTTATCTTAATATTGGCTTCCTGTCCTATGGAATTGTAAGCAACTATATTATATTGTTTGTCGCCATCGATGAGTAAAATGTTGGCTGTATTGGGCGGTTCATTGCCTTCGTTGTTGGCAACAATAGTCAGTATATCCATGTCCTTGCCGGATAAAGGGATGCGAAGTTGTTTCTTTTCTTTGGCAAGTGTATAGCGTTTTAGAATGCTGGCATTATTATACAATACTGATATGATATCCCCATCTACATTTCCGCCATCCCATATTTCGGCAACTACAGTGTCTGTATGCCATTCGTATATTTTGTCAACACCACTGGTTATCTCATCCGCTACCGGGGCTTTGTCGGTGGGTGCATGGTAGTTTTCATTTACTACCGGGCGCGATGGCCTGTAGGACGATGCAGGCCTTTCGATGTTGGGTTTTTTTACAGCTTTGGGTGTATCGGATTTAGCGCTGGCATCAGCAAACAATTCATTCAATTCAGCTTCTGTAACAAAAGAGATAGTGCCCGCGCCGCAGGATGTATTGGTGGCATCGTTGCTGCTGAAAGGCCCGCTGAGTACATAGCTGTTATTGCTTCGTGCATATTTAAGTTTGGTATCAACAAGACACATAATGGCCTTGCTTTCAAAACCATGGTTGTATACAATGGAAGTTTCCCGGAATGAAAAAGTCCTGGCCTTCCGGTCGATAGTGCCGGTGATGGATGACCTTACCTCTTTCTTCTCTTCCGCATAGGTAAGGGAATATCCATTTATGGCGCCGAGGGAATCGCTGAATACAAGTTTGTAAGTAAATGATTCGCCTCCGGCCACAGCTATATAACCTTTAAGGGTAGTGGTTTTTACCTGTGCCTTTGCTGCAAAAGAAATGATACAAAACAATGCCAATATTCCGTACTTCATCGCAGCCAAAATACTGGAAAAATCTTAAAATGGATGTACTAACTTGCAATATGCTTTTTTGTGTCTCTGTAATATCACATCTTAAAAAAACAGCAGGACTCTTTCTTCTTGCCTTTTTTGTTTTTACAGCTAATATATATGCACAGGCATATAAGATATATGATGACTCTGCAAAACGTTTTAAAGTATCTATACCCGAAACATGGACGTATATCCCCAATTATAAAGAAACATTGTTCCTTGCACACAGGCCTCTTGCGTATAAAGGAGAATCGAAAATTGAAAATGTGGCCTTGAGTAAAATAATAGATACCTCAGCCGGAAGTATGGAAGATGTTTATACCTCGTCCATACTGGCAAGCAGGTTCAAAGACAGCACCTTGCTGCTTACAGAGCAAGGCACATCCCCAAAAGCCAATTATCGCTGGTATATCAGCAAGCATAGAAATTCCAAAACAAATGAGACCATCATGAGCATGACCATAGTGTTTTATGTAAAAAAACAAGCTTATATCCTCCAATGCACTGCTTCGGCTGCCACCTTCGCCAAGTACAAAAATGTTTTTATGAAAATTGCCGATTCTTTGCAGTTTAAATGAGCAATCAAGCCCTCTTGCAATTGAAACCGGTATTATATATTATTATGCCTTACATTTTAATCGCTTGTTAACAAGTATATTTTGCTTTGGCTATCCTGCTGCATTAACTAATTTTGGCAAGCTTAGACTTGTGCTGTTTTTGGAAAAACTTTGTTATTAACAGAAAAATATTTGAATAAGTAATACATTTATAACAGAATCAGGGAAGAAAAAAGATGACCCGGAAAGAATTTGACTTGTTTTGTAAAGATGCTGAGAAGGACCTGATATGTTATTATGAGGCAAGTGGCGATTATGTGCTTGTCAATAATGCTTCCCTGTCTATTACTGGCTATGAGCCTGCCGAACTGATAGGGAAAAACCATTACGATTTTTTTCACCCTGAGGACAGGAAATATATACAAAATGCTGCCCGGTATTTGTCGCTGCAGGGAAAAACAAATAATTTAAAACCCTTACGCTACCGTAAAAAAGACGGTACCTATGTATGGCTGAGTTGGGATACGATACCTGTGAAAGACGAAAACGAAACGGTGACAAACCTGTTGAGCATATCAAGAAACGTGGTATCGAAAACGGAGATATGGGATGAAAAACTGAGGAAAGAAACGGTGTACGATGAAGTGGGGAGGATGGCAGGCATTGGTTATTGGGAATTAGACCTGAAAACAATGGCGCCTACGTGGTCTAAAGGTACTTATGATCTGCATGAGCTGGATTATATATACCGGCCGGACCTGACAACAGCAATAAACTTCTTTGCAAAAGATGCAAGGATAACAGTGCTAAAAGCTATTAATGAAGCAATATATGAGGGTGTGCCGTTTGATATGACACAGCCTTTGATAACGGCGAAAGGCAGGAAGAAATGGGTGCGGATAATAGGCAAGCCCGTGGTGGAAAATGGCAAAACCGTGCAACTTTTTGGCTTGTTCCAGGATGTAAATAAAAGTACTGAGGAACTGAACGAGCTGAAAGGAACTGTAAAACTCTTATCGAGCCAGAATAACCAACTGGAGGAGTTTAATAACATGCTTTCTCACAATGTTAGGAGTCCTATAGCGAGCCTGAGCATGTTATTGAGCCTGTATGAAGTGGCTGAAACGGAAGAGGAAAAGCAGGAATTGTTTGAGGCCCTGAAAATGGCCTCGCAGTCGATGAATGAATTGCTGGATGAACTAATGGACAGCGTGAAGGCTGTGAGTAACCGGGAGGTGGAATCTGAGAACAATGATTTGGTTACCATCATCAACCAGGCAACAGAATTGCTGAAAGGCGAGATCATACAATCGAGAGCGGTAATAAACCTCGAATTGGGTTGGGAAAAAATATATTACCCCAAGATGTACCTGGAAAGCATTATGCTGAATTTGATGAGCAATGCCTTAAAGTACAGATCGGACGAGCGTGACCCGGTGATAACTATTACTACGAAAATTGAAGATGGCTGCAAAGTGATGGTGTTTAGTGATAATGGCAGCGGGATAGATATGGAGCGGTATGGAGATAAAGTTTTTAAATTGTACAGGGTTTTTCACAGAAGCAAACCAGGAAAAGGACTGGGTTTGTTTATGATAAAGGGACATATAGAGTCAATGGGAGGGGAAATAGTAATTAATAGCGAACTGGATAAAGGAACCATGTTCGATATCGTTTTTGATAAACATAAAAAAATGGGCGCCCCCTTATGAAACCGGAAATAATTTGTATAGTTGATGACGATCCGATAGTTCACTTTACGGTGACTAAAATGATCGAATCAACGCTGAGCGTGAAAAAGATACTGGTCTTCGATGATGGCGAGCAGATTTTTGATTATTTGTATAAGAATGCAGCCAATAAAGACCTTTTGCCCGATATAATACTGCTTGATCTTAACATGCCATATATGGATGGCTGGGAGTTCCTTGAAGAATATGCTTACCTGAAACCACAATTAGCGAAAAAAATAACCATCTATATTTTAAGTTCTTCCGTTTCCGATTTCGACATTATGAATGCCATGGCCAACCGTGACGTGACAGACTACATACCCAAACCCCTCACTAAGCAAAAGGTAGAAGAGTTATTTCATAACTGATCTTTGGTAAAACTATAAGTAAAAACTGCTTTTCTTTTTCTGCCAGAAGATAATGCCCTTGCCCAACAGGTAATGGAGCGTGATATTGAAATTAGGCACAATAAGGTTGCCCGTGATGCTGGAAGCTATGGGCACGAATCTTTGCTTATTATCAACAATAGTCAGGAAATAATTGTTCTCCCCTGCAAATAGTATAGTGTATTGAACAGTAAGCCCAAGGCTCATATACACTTTGCGGTTCACAGAACCACCATACACATACTCAAGCCCAAGCGACATAGCGGGAAACACTTTGGTAATATTGGACGTTGAATCAACATGACTGTTCATGGCAAGACCATTGGGGCCGCTTACGCCCGGAAATTTTTCTTTAAGGTTTGTAATGCCGATGCCCCCGATAAAATAAATAGAATTATTGTTCGCGAATGTAACAACCAGGTTCCCGTTCAGGATAAAATTCTCGTAGCGGAAAGCGACCGTAGAGACATTATTCTCAAATTGTTTGAGTGGCAATATTGTTTGCCCGAGAGAATAGTAGAAGGTGGGGAAGAATTGGGTATTTTCAGGCTTATAGCTTAGCTCCAGGCGGATACCGAAACTGAGCTGCTTATAATATAAATTAGTGTTGTTTGAATTGAGCAATTCCGGAAAACTCATATCAATGCCGGAAGCAACTTCTATCTGCGCATCTGAGCGATCGGGGGACAGGAGTACAATAAAAAACAAGAGGTATTTGGCAATTGAAAATCTCTTATTTATATAGTTGTGTTTCATCTTTAATGCTCAGTTTCAATAGCCTTAACGCAATATCAGTTAAAATAAGTATTCGGCAAAAAGGAAATAGTTTTTCCCGCAGATACCCGCAGAAAAACGCTGAAGAATTATTTAAGAGAGATGCTTTTCCTGCGATACTCGCAGAAATTATACCTCACAAATACATGTATTTCGAAAATCAGTGAGTTTCAACAGGCTATTTTTTTCTTTTAGCCCTTTCATATTGCAAAGGCCATTTTATGTCGTAATCCAGTTCGCGGGCGGCACGTAGTGGGAAGTAGGGGTCGCGGAGCATTTCGCGGGCCATAAATATAAGGTCGGCTTGCCCCTTTGCAAGGATGGCTTCTGCCTGTTCCGCACTTACGATGATGCCCACAGCGCCTGTTGGTATATCAGCGCCTTTTCGCACGGCCTCAGCAAAAGGCAATTGGTAACCGGGAGCCGCAGGTATTTTTACAGCCGGTATTACACCACCTGATGAGCAATCTATAAGGTCTATACCTTTTTCTTTTACAACCTTCGCAAGATGCACAGAGTCTTCAACACTCCAGCCTTCCGGGCTCCAGTCGCTTGCGGATATGCGTAGAAAAAGCGGATAGTTTTCGGGCCATACACTACGTATAGCAGCAGTTACCTCCAGAAGAAACTTCATCCTATTGTCAAAACTGCCACCGTATTCATCTGTACGATGATTGCTGAGAGGAGATAAAAATTCATTTATAAGGTAGCCGTGGGCCCCATGTATTTCCAACACCTTAAAGCCTGCTTTTAAAGCCCGTGCTGCGGCTGATTTAAAATCTTCAACGATCCTGTTTATTTCTTCTTTGCTTAGTTCTAAAGGCGTGTCGCTGTCGGCGGAAAATGCAAGGGGGCTGGGTGCCAGGGTTTTCCATCCGCCATCTGAAGCCGGTATTAATTTATCGCCGTTCCAGGGTTCAGTCTTGCTTGATTTGCGCCCGGCGTGTGCCAATTGCATACCCGGCACTGCGCCTTGCAACTCGATAAAACGTGTGATCTTTTGTAACTGTTCAATGTGCTCGTCTTTCCATATGCCGAGGTCGTGTGGGGAAATGCGGCCTTCGGGAGACACTGCTGTAGCCTCTGTAAAAACCAGCGCGGCCCCGCCGACGGCTCTCGTGCCCAAATGCACAAAATGCCAGTCGTTGGCAAAACCGTCTTGTGCTGAATATTGGCACATAGGCGACACCACGATGCGGTTTTTGAGTTCTATGCCTCTTATCTTGAAGGGAGTGAAAAGCTGCGCCATTATATTATTAGTGATATTTAAGACAAAATTACTTAATAAGGCAGCTACTGCATTCGCTTTATTGCCGAAGAACACTATTTTTATGAAAAATAATTTTATGAAACTCCGCCAGGGATATTTATTGCCAATAATTGCCTGTTCATTGCTATTTGCTTCATGCACGAACAACGAACCACTGGAAAACCATAGCAAGGCTGCCGCACCTGCACACTGGGATTATACCAACACCGACTGGGCAGGTGAGGGCTATTCAGAATGCGGCGGTATGATACAATCGCCAATTAATATTGCTACCGCATCAACCATTAAAACAGTATTGCCGGATGTTAAGTTCAATTATTCGGATTTTCCGATCAGTATTATTGACAACGGGCATTCGATACAGGTGAATCCTAATGCCAACGGCACTAAAAATACTATTACTTACAATGGTAATGTTTATGAACTGAAGCAGTTCCATTTTCATGCTGCAGCAGAACACAGGATAGATAGGGTGCAACCCCCTATGGAACTGCACCTGGTGCACAAGAATGAACAATCCGGTGCTATAGTCGTTATCGGGCTTCTGATAGAAGAGGGCCCTACAGATAATCCCTTCATTGATAAAGTATGGAAAAATATTCCTCAGGAAAAAGGGAAAGAGGTGGCAACTACTGACAATATTAATATGAACGATATATTGCCCGCAAGCAAACTATATTATACCTATACCGGCTCTCTTACAATTCCACCTTGCAGCCAGGGCCTGAACTGGATAGTGATGAAAGAAAAGATAAAACTTTCTGCTGCGCAGATACATAAGTTCACTGCTATCTATAGTAATAATACCCGTGTAGTGCAACCTTTAAATAACAGGCTGGTTTACGAGGACATTGAACCAGTAGTAAAGAAGAAGTAAATGTTTTACTTTTTTACCAACTTCATTACTTTTTGCTCCACACCAGCCTTTACAGTTAATATATAAAACCCGGGGGCAAATGCATTTATATCAATTGAGGTATTGATGTTTTTGTTCACTGCCTTTATCTCTTTTTGCAATAATAGTTTACCAGTAATATCGGTGACAGATATATTGGCCGTAGTGGAGCTGATATTGCTTGCTTCAATATTTACGATGTCATCTGCGGGGTTAGGGTATATATTCACAAGCGGACTGCTGCTAATTTTTGTAACAGAGGTAGTGGCCGGCACAACAAGAAACTGGCCCATCATTCCATCATCTTCATGCATCAGCATATGGCAGTGATACATGTAAGGAATAGCAGTATCTGTGAAATCCTGGAATTTGGTGATGAAATAAACCGTGTCATAAGGCTCAACAAGAACAACATCTTTTTTGCCCTTCTCAACCGACAAAGGCCCATGGTTATTTTTCTTCAGTATATAAAACTGTACATCGTGTATGTGGAATGCATGGGCCACCATCGTTTCATTTACCAGCTTCCATATTTCAATATTATTCAGGGGGATGCGGTAATCGATACGCATCATGTCAAATGAATTGCCGTTGAAATAAAAAGGGCCGTCCATTACCATGGCACTATCTGCTGTGAAATTAATTGTTCTTATACTATCGGCACTTGATGCTGCGTAAGGATTTAGCGGAACCAAAGTAGTGGGCACAGTGGTGACAGGGTTAACGCTTGCAGCGCCGACATTGAGTTGTAAAATATTGAAGTCAATACCATTCAAAGGACTGTTCATTGGGGGCGACCAGGGTGGCATGGGCATGGTGGGCCCGCCTTGTACCCCTATGGGTATTTCGGAGGCATAACTCATGAGATAAAGGCTCTGTCCATTCATGGCGGAAAGGTCGAGCAATATTTCAGCACGTTCTCCCGGCCCTAATCTTATGCGGGTTGTTGAAATGGCACTGTCGAGCAGGCCGCCATCTGTTGCAATTACATAAAAAGATTTATTCCCGGTAAATCCAAAATTAAATGCCCTTTCCTGTGCTCCGTTTAATAAACGCATCCTGACAACCTGCGCCGGAACATCCAGGTAGGGATTCATTGTTCCGTTTACCATCAGCACACTATCAACCATGCCTCTTGGGTCTATCTGGTTCAAGGTGTCCAGTTCCTGCGATTGAACAATAATAGGGAAATCATCAAGGCCGTATCTGCGGGGCAAATTAAAAGTAGCTTCGGTGCTGTCGCGCACAATTATTAAGCCCATGGCGCCAAGCATTACCTGCGCAGCGGTCTTCATGCCCATGTGGGGATGGTAGAAGTAAGTGGCAGCATCATTCATCACCACAAAGCCGGGGGTCCAGGTTGCGCCCGGAAGTATCATAGTATGAGGGCCACCGTCATTGTAAGGAGCGACGTGTAAGCCATGCCAGTGCATAGTAGTAGTGTCGGTGAGCTGGTTATTAACAGATAAATTTATAGTACTCCCTTTTTTTAAAATAAGGGTAGGGCCGAGGTATTTGTAATTGTTGAAGCCGTTTGTCTGCGTTTTTTGCCCTGCTAAAAATTGCACACTATCAGACTTCAATGTAAGGCTGATATTTGGCCCGCTAAGTGTATCGGGTATAAACAAAGGCTGCTGCGCACTTAGCGACATTCCGGAGAGGAGGATGTATATTAACAGGCTTAGCCTCATTTACACGAATATTAAAATCAAATTGTGAAATATTTTACCGGACCTGATCCCCTCCAAACAATCCTTTATTCAACGCATATCTTTCTGATAGCTGTTGTGCTTCCATCATCAAGCTTTAAGATATAGATGCCCTTAGCTATTCCATTCAGGTTCAGATCATACTCCGTTTTTGCATTTGTTGCCGGAATAATATCCTGCTTTACAATTCTGCCCGTAATATCAAACAAGCCAATTTTTAACTCCACCAGATTCGGCAGAGAATAGCTTATGTGTAGATTTTCGGACGCCGGATTCGGATATACATTTAGTTTGATAGCAGTTGGTGTTTCTTTTATACTTGTGGCGCTGTCGCCAAAAGCAAGATTATCGACGTACAAATAACTTTGATTAACCGCTGCATGACCGCTTGCAGAAAGCACGATGATACATGTATCTGGATTAGCGCTGTTCATGTAGTTCAGGGTAATACCGAATGGAGCCCATGTCATCACCATCGAGGGAAGGTCATATTTCGTCATGGCAATAGTATCTCTTTTATTTGCTACTATGTTCCACTTGCTTAGTAATACAGAGATATATCCCTGGTCGTTTCCCCATGCCATATATTGCCAGTCGCCCTGTAATTGCTGTGGCCTCTGATTATAGGCGAAGCCGGATTTGGCAGATAAAGTTATTGTATCAAGAACACCGCTAACAGCAATGCCCGGTTGAGTGGCATGGCCCGGAATGTCTTTTGAAACCAATTTCAGATAAAAACTATCTGCCATACCAGGTACACCCTTCATGCATGTGTAGGTACTGGTTGAAGTAGTATAAGCGTTCAAGTTATCCCATTGCTGAGGAACAACATAGGAGCCGACAGAATCCCAGTTCTCAAAACTCCCGTTGGGTATTTGAGCGAAACAATTTGTAGTGGCAATAAGAGCAAGAAAAAGAGTAAATATTCTGGTCATCAACACATATTTTATACTTGTGTAAAGATATACATAATAGTGTTGCCATATATAGTATGATAAAATTAAGGTATTTGTAAGCGGTCAGACAGAATTTATCGTTTCACTAGCTTCGTCACTTTTTGTTCCCCACCTGCCTTCATAGTTAACAAGTATAAACCTGCAGCAAATGACTTTATATCAATAGATGTGTTGATATTTTTGTTTGTGGCCAGCACCTCTTTTTGCAATAGAAATTTGCCTGTAATATCTGTGACGGATATGTTTGCAGTAGCGGAGTGGATATTGCTGCCAATGACATTTACAATATCACTCGCTGGATTTGGATATACTTTGACTTCAAAACTATTTGCAGCAATATTCGACACACCTGCTACTACATTCAGCTTTTGTTCATAAAGCCTAACACCGCCGTAAACATCGCCCACTATCATTTCATATTTACCATCGCCGTCAATATCGGCAACCGTAGGGGCCGAACGGTATCCGTTATAATATACTTTGGGGAGAGTATTTGATGCGTTCCATGTGTATTTATAGTAGTTGAACAAAGTATCAACATAGGAATACGCAGAATCGATCAATGTGAAATAGACATTAGCACCCGTATCCGCGTGCTGGAAATTATCGTAACGATACAGATACCCGGAGCTGCTGCCGAGGAGAATATAGTCAATACCTGTATTATCTATTTTCCCAATAAATGGCGTGGTCAAACTATTGTGTGCATAATTAGGGTCCGCCATAGCATGCCCTAGCGAATCGTTTGCTAATTTAAGGCTTAAAGACCCCGCGCTGCTGCTCATGTTGCGGTAAAAACGAAGGTCGCCGGAGGCAGCACCAATAATAAGGTCGGGCTTGCCGTCCTTATCCATATCATAAACAAAAGGAGCAGCATTGCTACCTACATTGATGGCTACATTATTTACGTCTTTCAAGACCAATTGAGAAAGTTGCCATTGTGGCTGCACATTATCACTGGCAGCCATATTCTTGAAAAAACTCAGGGTGCCATCTGTATGTCCTATTACCATGTCGGTAACCCCATCATTATCAAGGTCGCCGAAAGCAGGGGCAATCCCCTTGAAATCGTATGAATTGATGCCGAGAAAATCAGTTGTTTGCAATGTAAGTGAAGGGTTGCCGGGGGTACTGGTATTGAGATAATAAGAAATGCGGCTGCGCAGAGAATCATTGGTTTGATAATAACCGTCAGAACCTATAAAAAGATCTGGCTTGCCATCTTTATTAAAATCGAAGAACTGAGGATATGCGGCAGTGCCGAGGTCAATGGTTTTATCGAAAAGAAAAGAATCAGATTGAAAAGACCAGGAAGGGTTGCCAGGGGTACTGTTGTTTTTGTAATAGAGGTAGCAATTATAATTTTCGCCACTACCTGACGGAGCAACAAGAATATTTTTTTTACCATCCTGGTCAATATCCAAATTAAAAGCTGCAGGGAAACTTGGAAGCGTAATCGTAGTCCCGTTCGTCTGCCAGGTACTATCATATATAATAATAGAGTCTGGGCCGGAAGCATTATATGGAATCCGTTCATTCATGAACAGGCGCATATTATAACAGGAAATAGTTCCTTCCAATAGGTCGTAATCGCCATCGCTATCATAATCAAATACACACATTGTAGCCCCCTGGCCACCTCCATAACAGGATGAAAACGGAAAAAATTCCTTTCCCCATTTGTTATCTTGCAACTTAAGATAAATACTATCACAAGGCAAACTCATCTCCACCCGCAAATTCTTATAATAAGCGATTTCAGCACCATTAACATCCAGCGCTAAAAAATCCAGGTCGCCATCACCATCAACATCAACAATAGCAGGGATATTGCCTGGGTTATTATATGCCGGCACGGCGCTATTTGTAACACTGTCAATATAAGTGAGTGTTTTATAGAATGTAAAACACAATTGATTATTGGTGTTGTAATACCCTTTATAAACCACAAAACCATAAGAAGATTGCTGCGTAAAAAGATCGGCAATGTTATCGCAATTATAGTCGGCCAATACTAGGTAGTCCGTTACGGGAGGAAAATTGAGCTCATATTCAGGGGCATAAACGTATTGGGGCATACCCGAAGCTGCGGTATTGATGAATGTCCTTATTCCTACCCAAGGAGTAAACATAATGAGGTCTTGCTTGCCATCATGGTTAAGGTCTGCCATGGCAAACTGCGCCTTATCAAAACCGCCGCACCATGCCAATGTTTGTTGGTTGCCATAGGCAAGCACTTTTACACTGGTATCGGCCTGGTAAACCGCGCCCTGGAACTGTGCATGTGTAACAAAACTTAAAAAAGACACAACAATAAATACGAGGAAGGTAAATGCATATTTCATAGATGGGAATTTTAATAAATGTACGAAATATAAGACGTAATTAAAGGTAATTAGCCCTAAAAACTGTGATTATTACTTCTGCAAGCTATTGGAAAGTATAAGCGATTTGTAATAATTCAGTATTTTTAAGCATGGAAATGTCTAATGTGCGCCCTTCAGATGAATTAAGCCCCCAGGAAAGGGAATATGAAAACAGCATCCGGCCACAGACCATTGAAGAATTTGCAGGACAGCCCCAACTGATAGAAAATCTACGCATTTTTATAAAGGCAGCCAATTTGCGCGGTGAGGCTTTGGACCATGTATTGTTTCATGGCCCTCCGGGACTGGGGAAAACAACCCTTTCACGTATTGTGGCCAATGAGCTGGGCGTAGCTATAAAAGAGACCAGCGGGCCTGTGATAGAGAAACCCGCAGACCTTGCAGGCTTACTCACCAGCCTTGAACCGAGAGACGTATTGTTTATTGACGAGATACACAGGTTGAGTACTGTGGTA
>Ga0206970_10255_pt1 | contig 12914 bp, 9 predicted proteins | sample Alteio_BWOrgHeat_88_FD_152964 | JGI IMG/M metagenome (GOLD analysis project Ga0206970, IMG submission 152964) | Enriched cells from forest soil in Barre Woods Harvard Forest LTER site, Petersham, Massachusetts, United States -... | ecosystem: Environmental > Terrestrial > Soil > Temperate forest >... | reverse complement strand
AAACTGATGATGACGGCTAAGGCCATGGCCGATATATATGATGCCAACAGGCAAGTTTGCAAATATGTACACAGCACATCACGGGGTCACGAGGCCATACAACTGGCTACCGGTTTTTTGCTGAAACCCTGCGATTTTGTAAGCCCCTACTACCGCGATGAAAGCCTGATGCTGGGTATGGGTTACCGTCCCTATGAACTGATGCTGCAGTTACTGGCTAAAGGCGATGACCCTTTTACGGGTGGACGCGCTTATTATAATCATCCTAATTCCCGCAGGGAAGACCTGCCCAAAATAATACACCAAAGCAGTGCCACCGGTATGCAGGTAATACCTACTACAGGTGTGGCACAAGGGATACAATACCGGGAAACCCAAAAATTATCAGACTACCCTGTACCCCCTGTAGTTATTTGCTCCTTAGGTGATGGTAGTGTAACAGAGGGCGAAGTGAGCGAGGCATTTCAGTTTGCAGTGCTGCACCAATTGCCCATTATATATCTCGTGCAGGATAACGACTGGGGCATATCAGCCACCGGCGAAGAATCCCGTACAATGGATGCTTATGAATATGCACAAGGTTTTAAAGGCCTGGAACGGGTAAGAGTGAACGGCAGCGATTTTGTGGACTCCTATAAGACCATGGAATACACCATAGACTGGGTGCGCAAATGGCGCAAACCTATATTGGTGCATGCAAAAGTGCCTTTGCTGGGCCACCATACATCAGGTGTGCGCAAAGAATGGTACCGTAGCCCCGAAGACCTTGCCAAGCACACAGCCGATGATCCCGCACCTAAACTGAGAAAAGTATTACTGCAACAAAAAGGCATCAGCGAGGCTGACCTTGATAAAATAGAAGCTGAACAAAGAGAATATGCACAGGCTGAGTTTGACGCGGCGGTAGCAGCTGCAGAACCCAACCCTGCAAACGTTGCTGATTTTGTGTTTATGCCAACAACAGCAACAGAAGAAGTGGGAAACCGCACACCTGAAGGAAAAGAAAAAGTGGTGATGGTGGATGCAGCCCTTCATGCAGTGGAAGAAATATTGCAGGACTATCCCGAAGCCCTGTTTTACGGGCAAGACGTGGGTAAAAGATTGGGTGGCGTGTTTCGCGAAGCGGCTACACTGGCGGATAAATTCGGTGATGAGCGCGTGTTTAATACCGCCATACAGGAAGCCTATATCATTGGCTCTACTGTTGGTATGAGCGCGGTGGGATTAAAACCTATTGTAGAAGTGCAATTTGCAGACTATATCTACCCCGGATTGAACCAGTTGGTAACAGAAATAAGTAAATCCTGTTATCTCAGTTGTGGCAAATTCCCTGTGAACTGTGTGATACGTGTGCCTATCGGCGCCTATGGCGGCGGCGGCCCATATCATAGCGGCAGTGTGGAAAGTACTCTGGCAACAATAAAAGGTATTAAGATAGCCTACCCTAGCAATGTTGCGGATATAAAAGGCCTTTTAAAAGCTGCCATCATAGACCCTAACCCGGTTGTGATGCTGGAACATAAAGGACTGTACTGGAGCAAAGTACCCGGCACAGAAGAAGCCAAAATGGTAGAACCCGACCGTGATTATGTATTGCCATTCGGCAAAGGCACTGTAGCATTGCATGCACATAATGATGCTATTGATGATGGGGCCTCACTCTGTATCATCACTTACGGCATGGGCGTGTATTGGGCAAAGAATGCAGCAAAACAATTCCCCGGCCAGGTGGAAGTAATTGATATACGCAGCATCTATCCGCTCGATGAAGAATTGATCTACAATACCGTAAAAAAGCACGGCAAGTGTATTGTACTTACAGAGGAACAATTGAACAATTCATTCTGCGAAGCCTTGGCGGGAAGAATTATGCAAAATTGTTTTAAACAACTGGACGCACCTGTACAAACCATCGGCGCCTTAGACCTGCCTGCCGTACCCATGAACATGGGCCTGGAAGCCGCTATGCTGCCCAATGCAGAAAAGGTAGCTGCTAAGATTGCGGAAATGTTGAAGTGGTAGGAATTGTGTCAAGTGCAATATATAGCCCCGGACTTCAGGCCGGGGTTTAAGATAGGCAGTTGAAAAGGCTTTAGCCAAAATCAACTTATTGAGTATGTGGCAAAATTTACTTAAAATGACAATAGGTAGAAGATTCACCAAATCCCTTTTTCCAGGCTGATCTCAACCTTTTTAAGGCTTTGTAATGCTTTGTCGAGAGAAATATTTATTCCTTCAATTTTAAAAGATGCAATCATTGACATGAGAATTTCTTCCCTATTTTTTCCTGTCTTTTTTAAGGTGGTTTTTTTCTTAATATTCATCCTATAAAGATACAAATTTTATGCAAATAAATATACTATGGGCCTGGAAGCCGCTATACTGCCCAATGCAGGTAAGGTAGCTGCTAAGATCGGGGAAATGTTGAAGTGGTAGCTGGTTTTGGTTTCTTTCTGTATTCTTTCAGATAGCCAAGGCCAAAGCTAAAACCCTTTGTAGATAGTATATATGTTAGCTCTGTAATTGTTGTCAGTCTGCCAAATACAAAGTTATAAGCCAGATATGCTGATACATGAGCTCCATTCTTTAAGCTAAAATATCGCTGCAGCTGAAAGCATACATTCATCGGTGCCTTGTTTATACGGTCTGCTGTACTTGCCTCATGGTGATAGTATTTCGGTAAAGGAGTATTTGCATTCGCAATTCCCATTGCCGTATTGATCTCCGTAATGTTTATATAGTCCTGGCCTGTAATAAAAAAACCGGCCGAAGGTTTAAATTCAAAATGCCATTTATTTTTCTTATCTATTCTAAAATCTAAAACAGGTGCCAGGTAAACATAAACGCTATTATTTTTAAAACTGTTACGCTCATAAGGCATAGCTCCGGAAGAATCCTGGGAATACAAATAAGCAAAGGCGTATTTCGTTACATACAAGGATAAACCAATATTGATATTTGACTTAAAATCAGTAATGGCATTAACAGAACACGTTGGGTTATAACGGGAATCGTTATAGCTGGTTTTAGATGTGTAGTTATCGATAAAAGTCGTACTAGATTGAGTAATCCCAATATCAGCCCACACTAAGAATTGTGCATTTCCCTTAAATGATAAGACGAATAGTACAAAAATAAAAACAGTTTGTCGCAAATGGGTGTGTTTATAAAATGATGTAAGAATTCATATTTACTATACCATATAGACGTATAAATTTTACATTCCCCCGTTTTCTTACTAAATTACAATGGCTTACTATTCCTCTCTTTCTTTCGAAATTCCAGAAGACTGTAATTGATACCCAAGGTGAAAGTGCCCGGACGGAGGTGCTTATATTGGGACGTAATGCTTGTTAATTGGTTAAACATGAAGCTATAATTGGCTGATAAATTTAGCGAGTTGTCTCCTTTTATCAGTATCGTCCTTTTCAATTGTAAAGCAGTGCTAAAGATCAGCTTACTAATATATTCCGAAGAATTAAACGATTTATAAGTGTAGGCATTTCCAGAGAATTGATAAATGTTTGTATCTGCGGCGCCGACTGAGTAACCATTATTTCCGACAATACCAGATGAATATCCTTTATCCATTCCATTCATAAATATCCCTAAAGTTGGCAGCAAGGAGAAATGCCATTTACGATTTTTATCTATACTCCAATCGAAACAAGGTGACAAATATAAATAGGTACTTTGATGATTGTCGGACAATGAAGATGAGGATCCCGAGTAGAAATCAAAATGGTTTGCGCTAAGATTAATGGAATTCTTCACAATAGAAACTGTCAAGCCGTAATTAAATTGTTTGTCTTTATTTCTCAGGACTGATACTGAATAATATGGTTCATTATCTGCTGTAGTTTTGGTGTTGCTCGCATAGCTTGTTGTGCTCATAGCTGTTATGACAGGAACTGAATAACCGATGTCAGCGCTTATTGAAAAAGGAGAATTGCTGGTCCTGATTTTTCTTTTATAGTCCCTCATATATCCAATACCTATACTGAAGATCTGCGGGTTTATGCTCTTATCAGAATAATATCGGTCTAAAGCAGTGCTTAAGCTACCCGACATGAAACTATAACCTAATGTTGCTGTAAGGAGATTTCCCGGGCTTATTTCAAACCGCTTTTGAACTTGTACACCCATTCTGAAAATATTGTCATTTAGATAGCCCTTAGTACTGTATATCGAATTATCACTTCCAAGTTTATCACTTCCTTTTATCGGCATACCCAAAGAAGGCGATAAAGATAAATGCCACTCGCTTTTTTCGTCCAGGGTATAATCCAGGATCGGTGCTAAATATAAATAAGTGCTTGTGTGCTTGTCATTCATCTCGGCAATGTAGGATTGGCCTGAGTTACCTACATAAACGATATATCCGTTTTTGCCATCGACCGGATGGTAGCTAATTGAATAGTTTTCCAAATAAGCGGACAATCCTATATTGAGGCGGCCATCACTATTCTTCAAATAGTTGATTGAAAATCTTGGTGTGTAGGAAACATTTATATTGTCGGAGTATGGGTATAGGTAATGAAATTGCGTTATGGATTGGGCAAGAGCCACATCGGCCCAAACACAAAATTGCGCATGAACATTGGCAAAGCCCAGGCAACAAATAAAAAACAGGATTAGTCTTTTCATCAATCTAATGGTTTAGGTTTTTTATTGCATTCTCTCATATACCCAATACCTAAGCTAAAAACTTGTGGCTGAAGATCTATATCGTAGCCATTACTTTTAAATGCACTGCTAATTGTTCCGGGCATGAAGCTGTACCCTACTGTTGCGATAAGTAAATTATTGTCAGACAATTCAACGCGCCTTTGTAGTTGAAACCCCATTCTTACTATTGTTTTACTCACAAAAGAATGCGGGTCAGGTTCATTTATTGCGTATTGATTGGTATAAGCCGAAGGAGATGTTTGTTGCGCAGAAGAATGCTGCCCTGTAGCAGCACTTAAATAAGCATTATCGGAAGATGAAGCCCAAATATCAGTACCTGCAACTGCAATGCCAAATGATGGTAATAAAAGTAAATGCCATTTTGCTTTGGCATCAAATTTGTAGTCTAGTACCGGAGCAATGTAAATAAAAGAACTTTTATGCCTGTCAGAGACTGATATTGTGTTTGTATCTATAGCCCCGCCTACAACTGAATATTTCTCGAGGTATAGTGAAAGGCCGAAATTTATTTTTCTGTCGCGTGCATTCAGAATGTTTATTGCAAACCTTGGCGTATAGCTAATATCCGAGTGTATTTTTTTAGAATTCGGGTCTGCAAATACAGTTAGTGATTGGGCCAATGCAAGATCCGAAGCAACAAAAAATTGCGCATGCAGTATTGCAGGTGTAGAAAAAATGAGAATAATAAATAAGAATCGGGCCATAACAGAAGCCCAAGATAGAAAATTTATCCTTCATATATAACTCCAGATGTAGGAGTTTCATGGAGTTCTATTTTTTTGAGTTGGGGAACAAGTGGCTTTATTTTATTCCATAACCACACAGCAACATTTTCACAGGTGGGGTTTTCAAGGCCTTCTATGTCATTAAAAAGTTTATGGTCCAGCATATCTACTATTGGGTTTACAGCATCCTTCAACACCGCAAAGTCCATTACCCAGCCAATTTTAGGGTCAAGTTCCCCTTCTATATAAACAATAAGCTGGTAAGTGTGGCCGTGTATGCCTTTGCATTTATGCCCATCGGGAACAAGTGGCAGGAAATGTGCTGAATCGAAACTAAACTGTTTGAAGATGATCATTATGCCTGGTTCTTTAAAACGGGTGCAAAATTAGTCCCTATTAATGAATAAACACTCTTTTAAAAAAAACGTCTGCATTCTGTTCATTCATTGCTACAGATACCTTTAACAGTCGCGAGATAAAACTTATATACCAGAAGTACCAATTCAAAAATTGCATCACGGTTTTTTTATTCTTGAAAAATTAAAATAAACTTAATTAATCTCGTTTTCAATTGAAAAATAAATAAATACCAATAAATTATAGAACTGATGCCTAAATAAATAATAAGCTAGTTTAAAATTCTATATTATTCCATACATTTATATTATAAAAACTCTTTAACTTCAGAAACTTCCATGCCCGATCTAAAGAAATTAGTTTTTGCACTAATATTACTACTTCCCTTTAGAAGCAATTTATTAAATGCACAGCCCGTAGTATCATTAACTACTTCGGGCGGGCCTTGCAGCGGCGATACACTTAATCTATCCAGTAGTCTTCCTAATGCGCGGATAATCTGGAAACAGAATGGTGTACCAGTAGATACTGAAACAAAAAAATTACTGAATTATGCTGCAACGGCTGCTGCCAAAAATTCAAGTATAGATACAACTTGGTCTGTTAATGGTGTTGCTGTTGATACTAATGGCAATGTTTTTGTGTCTTTCGAGGCTTCACAACCAGCTACTATACCTCCCCCACCAGCTTGGGGGCCAATATATAGCATATGGAAATACCCTGCTGGGTCAAGTAATGGAACAATGCTGGTAACCGAGGAATATATTGGCAACATTTATGTTGATGAGAACGATACAGTTTATTTTGCCGCACTGACACCATATAATGGTGGCATTATGAAGTTAGCGCCCGGTGCCAGTTCCGGGACCTATGTTGCCGGAGGCAATGGCTTTGGACCAGGACCAGCCGCGGACCAAGTTGATTTTCCGGGCGGCGTATTTGTGGATGGGAACAGAAATATTTATGTTTCTGACTATGACAATGCATTGGTGGAAAAATGGGAGCCGGGAGCTACAAGCGGCGTAATAATTGCAGGTGGGAATGGCATTGGATATACAGATAGCCAGCTAAATTATCCGAAGGGGATATTTGTCGATGATAGCGGTAATCTTTATGTTGCGGACTATGCTGCTAACAGGGTACAGAAGTGGCCGCCCTTTGCAACTACGGGTACAACGGTAGCCGGAGATTCATTGGGTACTCCCGGTTCTGTTGCTTATTTATTGGATGGACCTACAGCTGTTTATGTTGATGACAGCGGTAATATATTTGTAACTGATCAGAATAATAACCGCATCCAGAAGTTTGCACCGGGCGCCGTAAATGGTGTAACTATTTTGGGTGGTAACGGACAAGGCTCTGCAAACAATCAATTTGATGCCCCCGTGAATTGCGTGCAGGATAAATACGGAAATGTATATGTTGCAGATGGTGGTAATGGACGGGTACAAAGATTTGCAGACACGGTACTCCCTTACTACATTACCAATACAGGCGGCAGCTATACCGCTCTTGTAACAGCTGCAAATGGCGGGGGAAGCGCTACTACCGCGGCGGATACAGTTCTTGATTACCAGGTCCCGGGTGCCACGATCAGTGCATTGTATAATAATTCGATCTGCCTTAGTTATGATACCATACAAGTCACTTCAATACCAAGTTATGGCGGTACAGCTCCTACCTATGATTGGTACAAGAACCTCTATTACCTTTTTACCACTACGAGCAATAGCGTCACCCTGCCCGGTATAGCAAACGGAGATATGCTCTTATGCTACATAAATTCCAATTATGCTTGCTTATACCCACCGGGTTTTGCAGAGAGCAATGAGATAACTATTACAGTAGATTCATTTACTACAACACAAACAGCTAATATTACTGCAAGCCCAGGCAATATGATACAATACGGCCAAAATGTAAGTTTTACAGTTGCTACTACAAACGGAGGGGCGGCTTACCAATGGTATAAAAATTCCAACATTATACCCGGGGCTACCGATTCTGCATACAGCAGCAATACCTTGCTAAATGGTGATGAGATAACCTGTGTCTCCCAAAGCAATTTCCCCTGTGTCTGGAACCATTATGTTGTTAGTAATGTGATACACATGAAAGTGGCGCTGGGTGTGGGACAGTTAAGCAATGTTATCCATGATCTTAGCTTGTTCCCTAATCCTAACAATGGTGTTTTCAATATAAGTGGCAGTATAGACCCTTCTCTTGCAGGAGCTGATGTTTTGATAGAACTATTGGATATGCCGGGAAAACTTTTACAGCAAGAACGTGCAACAGCACAGAACGGAATATTTGTCAAACAGATAGTTTTAGGCCCATCCTTAGCTAATGGAGTTTATTTACTGCGGATATCTGCAGCAGGTACAAACCAAACACTAAGATTTGTGATTGACAGGTAAACAGCACATCTTATTTTACGATCTTTTCAAGGCTGACCTGTGCAAGGGGGTGGTAGTTCATTTTATATTTAGCATACAGGCTTTTTGCCATTTCTTTCCCTGCGGGTGTTTTCATCATTTCTGTATACAGCGGCTCCAGGAATTTGCGACGGCCCACGCTGCTTAAAAACTGTTCCATAGCAGGATAAGCAGGTTTATAATCTGCAGATAGAGACATAACAAACCATACATCAGCTATCTCACTGTTTCCTGTTTTTGTAAAGTGGTAAGACTCGTCTAAGAACTTCATTTGCGCGAGAGATAGCTTGGCCGGCATGTTCCTTAGAAAATGCAGCCACTCATTGGTTGTCCAGGTAGCAGTAATACTTTTCGATATTGGTTTGCCTGTTAAGAATTCAGTTCGGGTGGTGTCAACCGCTTTGAATCTTTCAGGATAGTCTCGCGGGCAATTTGCAGGAATGCCGGGCCCATATACCCAAGCGTTGATGTTTATCTTGTTGATGAGCGCTGTATCGCCTTTTAAGAGGTTGTCGTTAAGATAAACAAGAAATTGTTCAGTATATATTGTTTTGAAAGCATGCTCATCAAAATACTTCTTAAGGAAGGCATCAAACTTTTCCCGGCCAACTGTATTTTCTATCAGTTTTAAGAAATGGGCCCCCTTTTCATAGGCTATATCAGTAAGCCCGTCGTCTGGGTCTCTTCCTTTCAGGTCAAGCTTCAGCCAGGTGTCTTTACTATCTTTTCCTAAATCGTTTACGGCAGCTACAAAATCCTGGTAACCCAGTTCCCAAATCATGTCAGCAAAGCTCTTACCATACATCGCTTCTGATATACGATGCTCAAAATAATCAGTAAAGCCTTCATTGAGCCAGAAATCATTCCATGTGGCATTTGTAACAAGGTTGCCGCTCCAGCTATGTGCCAATTCGTGAGTAATAAGGTTGACAAGAGAACGGTCGCCGGCAATTACAGTAGGGGTACAAAAAGTGAGACGGGGATTTTCCATGCCACCAATAGGAAAACCGGGCGGCAAAACCAATACATCATACCTGCCCCAACGATAAGGACCATAAAGTTTTTCAGCAGCGCCAACCATTTTACCAACATCCTCAAATTCGTAACGGGCTTTATCTATCATCCCGGGTTCTGCATACACCCCAGTATGTTCATCAATACTTTTGAAGGAAATATCTCCCACCGCCAGGGCCATGAGGTAAGCCGGCACAGGTATCTCCATATCAAAATAATAAATTCCGCTGTCATTTATTTGCTGGGGGTTATGGGCACTCATAAGGGCCATTAAGCCTTTGGGCACTTCTACCCTGGCATTGTAGGTGTATCTTATTCCCGGCCCGTCTGCACAGGGTATCCATGAACGTGCATAAATAGATTCGGACTGTGTATAGAGGAAAGGATGTTTTTTATCGTGTGTTTGCTGCGGCCCGAGCCATTGCAAGGCTATTGCATCTTTACCTGTTTTATAATGAATGGCAATAGAGCCGGTATTAGCGGATATAGGAATGTGCAAAGCTGAACCAAGGTACTTTACAGGACTATCCAGTATAAATTTTACAAGTTTTCCATCTGCAAAAACACTGTCTATCGACATGTCGTAAGTATCTAATTTCAACTCAGTTACTTTGTCTTTGTTCTCTATACTCCAGTTGGCAACACCAGCAATCTGTTTAGTTTCAAAATTTACCTTTATATCGAGGTCCAGGTGTTTCATAATTACACTATCTGCATTGGATTGAGTGTGGACATCTTTTACTATGGTAGTGTCTTTTGTTGCGGCGTTTGAACTTCCGGTAGTTGCGGCGTTTTTGCATGCAGTGATGGCGATACAAACTAATAGGCAGAATGACGCGTATTTTATCATCTATAAAATCTGGTTTAGTGTTAAAAATTATTTGTCATCAGCCTGCTTTATAACAGCCCAACTTGTGTTGGAGTAGCTGTTCCATACCAGCCATAAAAACCCTGAAGAGAGTAATAAAAAGATGAGTTTCAAAATTGTGTTCAATCCCAAAACATCCCTTTTTACAAGAGCATAATGCGCTGCACCTAAACCGAAGGCAAGAAACATAGAGAGAAAAGCTCTTATTACCCTATAGCCGGACTGGTTTATTTGTTCGGAAGTGGAAAAAGGGAAATGGCGCGCCCCTACCCTTACCATGCAAACAGCAAACAAGGTTACATTCACTAAAGCAAGAACAATGTCTAATGAGGTCGCCCAGCCCCAGAATGTGATGGTGAATATAGAAAGCACGGCAAAAAACGGGAACATATATTTCAACCATAATGCTTTAAATGCTCCTGACAAAACCCCGCCGGGTGTTTTTAAAGGTGCTGCATAATACACCCAGGCCGCTTTATACTGTTCGGATATGTACAGGTAATTCAAGGCATTCATCATTACAAAAGCACACATATACAGCAGGATGATATAGCCGGGATTATTAGGCATATCAATCCAGGCATCCTTGAAGGATTCATGCTTCGATAAAAGCAGGTAAACAAAGTAAACAGGCACGTAAGCAAATGTTGGGAATACGCGCATTCTGAACGTACGGCTGCGGGAGGTTTGCAACCAGGTAATTATAAAACCCGCTTTTGCATCATCGCTGCGGTTAAAAGCGTTGGCGAGTTTATGGTAAAACTGTTTTTTACCAGATGTTACTTTGCCTGCAGATTGTATCTTTTGTTCTGAGGTTTCAGCGACATCGAGGCCGCCCAAATTGCGCGCAAACTGTGGCGCGAGGAATTTTATCAATACCCAGAAACAAGTTAAGGGAGCTAATATGGCAAAAACAGCAAACCATTCGGTACCGGGAAGGTAGATAGGGAAACTTTTCACATCCAGCCAATGCCAGCATTCCGCGATCCAATAAGACGGGAGAAACCTTATCCACGGATGATCTGTGATAGTGATGTTAAACCCTTTTTCAGGATCGAAGGCTTTAGGTATCAGGTAGACTGCAGCAAAAAATAAAACCGAAACTGCTATCTGGAAATAATTGATGATCTCTTTGAATTTTTGCGGCCCTGCAAACCTCAAAAGCAGCAAGTAGCAAAAATTGACAAAAAACAAGGAGATGAAAACAATCAATAAAATAGCAAAAGGGAAAACCAAAACAGAAGGCAAACCATATTTTATGCCCAATACGATCCAGCCGGCTAAAGACATAGGCAGTACGATGCGCAGCAGGTAAATGAATACATGTAATAAACGTGAAAGGACAATAGTTTTGTCATTTACCGGGCGGGGAATGATGATAAACTTATCGCGGGTATCGAACAGGATATTTGAGAAATCTGTTATCAGCATCAACGCAAGCCATACCATCAAGAGGCCGAGGTATATACTTAAACCGAAAATAGCGTCTTTAACTGTGATGAGCGGGAACATATATACGGCACCCATTATCACAGAAATGAGCATATTCTTCCATGTAGCGTTTTTTACTTCCTTCTTTTGGTTTGGCCGACCCAAACTAGGTGGCCTGCGGTCATCCATTTTAAGGCGTACATCCAGTATAGCTCTTAGCTGGTCGGTGTCCGCACCCATACCACGCCACAGGCCCGAGGGAAGCATTACCAGTTTTAAAAGAATTTTATTCATATCCTTAAAGCTTAATTAGCTGTATTAGTGTAATTAATTGCAGATGCAAAATCATCAGCCTTTTTTGTCAAATTGCCTGTTGAAGTGAGTTTAGAAAATATTTGCTCTAAAGAATCTGTATCATTTTGTCTTAGCTCGGCTATGGTGCCATTGGCTATTATCCGGCCATTGTTAATTAATACTATCCTGTCTGAAACCTTTTCAACAACGTCCATCATATGCGAACAATAGAAAATGGTTTTACCTTCCTGTTTCAACACCTGCAATAATTCTTTTACCATAATAACAGCATTGGCATCCAGGCCGGATAAGGGCTCATCGAGAATTACAATACTAGGATTATTCAACAAACCAGAGGTAAGCAGTACTTTCTGTTTCATGCCTTTAGAAAAAGTATCCATGCGCTGGTATATATTGCCAAGAAGGCCAAAAGTATCGAGCATCCTTTTAGACCTCTCTTCTATAACATTGTCAGGCAGGTGATATAACTTACCTATAAAGTTGAGGTATTCCCATGGAGTGAGCATGTCATACAGCTCTGCCAGTTCGGGTACATAGCCTATCATTTTCTTTACATCCAGCACATTACCCCTAAGGTCTTTTCCGGCAATAGTGATATCCCCAGAATAGTCTTGTATAATGCCACAAAGTATTTTTACTGTGGTTGACTTCCCTGCACCATTAGGGCCAATATACCCGATTATCTGCCCGGGGTAAATATCAAGATTAATATCGTTTAGTACGTTTTTTTCGCCGTATTTTTTATTAAGGTGCCTGATTGTAATGATCGGTTCCATATAGTATAAAATTAGAATTCCCCGGTAAATAAATACCAGGGAATAAAGAAAAGAATTTTCGATGATAAAAATACCACCCTTTTAAAGTTTGATGTATTATTTAATGTATTATGCCTTTACGAGCCTGAAAGCATGGGTCCATTGATTACGAAGCATGCCGGGAATGCACCAAAGCATGCATAAGGGTTCGATGGCACGTGCTGCGGTGTCTTTACCCATATCTTCCACGTCCCAGCCAAATACATCTAAAATGTGAAGTACCTGCTTTTTGGCGGCTTCATTATTACCACAGATAAACATGGTA
>Ga0206970_10253_pt1 | contig 13015 bp, 12 predicted proteins | sample Alteio_BWOrgHeat_88_FD_152964 | JGI IMG/M metagenome (GOLD analysis project Ga0206970, IMG submission 152964) | Enriched cells from forest soil in Barre Woods Harvard Forest LTER site, Petersham, Massachusetts, United States -... | ecosystem: Environmental > Terrestrial > Soil > Temperate forest >... | reverse complement strand
TTTGCCGTAGTCTTCGTGGCGGGTATGGTTTTGCTTTCCATTTTAGCCGCCGAAGCCGGCACAACTAAGTCATTGTCCGACGCGGAAATTCACGGGCGCGCGCTGGTGCAGAAAATTCTGGCGCAGCAGCCATCAAACAACTCCACGAACACCGGCACTTTGGAGATTCAGCAGGGAAATGATCCGCGAAAGAAACTCCCCGTGACGTGTGAGACCATCGCAGGTGAAACTAACTGGCAAACGCGGTATGAGGCACGGTATGGCCAGCCTCCCAACGTTACCACGTTGACCGTCACGCATTCAGGCGCAGAAATCAATCGTTACGCGTTTTTTAAAAATGACGAATACTTCATTTTTGATAATGGGAAAAAGGACGGCATGGAAATATATGGCGACTGGCCCTTTGCCGGTTCCGATTTCTGGCTCTGCGACCTCGGCCTGGAATTTTTTCACTGGCCGGAGCAGAAAGTTCTGAAAAAGGAGTTCCACCGCCAATGCGCCTGCACGGTTTTGGAAAGCACGAACCCCAATCCGGCTCCCGGCAGTTATTCACGCGTGGTATGCTGGATTGACGAAGATTCACTGGGCATTGTGGAGGCCTACGCCTATGACGCCAGCGGCAACAAGCTCAAGAACTTTTACCCCAAGAACTTCGAAAAAGTAAACGGCCAGTACCAGTTGGAATCCATGGTCATGGAAAATCTGCAGACCGGCTCTAAATCGGTGATGGAATTTGACTTGGACAAGTGATTGGGGCGCGGCGTTTACGCCGCTTCAATTCTCCAAATGAAACGAGCTTTCGCAACCCCGTGCATTCTGAATTGCGGACGCTGAAGCGGGCTGAAGCCCGCCTCTCCACTGAGGCTGCGAATAATTCGTGCCGCCCGGTGCTTGACATCAATTTTGCGCCGCTTACGCTGCCGGAGTTCGATTATGAAGTTGAAGCCAAACCTGAAGTTATTTTCGCTTGTTGCCGTGCTTTTTTTGGCGACCTCTATTTTCGCCGACACCAACACCACGGCCGCTGTCACCAATGCCAGCCCGGCTGTCACGCGCGATGAGATGGCCAATAATTATCTCCAAATCCAGGAACAGCTTCACGCCACGCAAATCGCCATCGAGCAAAACCAGGAGGCGGCGCTGGAAACCAGCCAGAGCAATGCGCTCGCGCTCGCGCAGCGGTTGCAGTCGCTCGAGCAAACGGTGGCCAGCCAGCGGGCCAGTGACACGGATTCGGCACGCAAGACGCAGCAGTTGACCCTGCTCATGGCCGGCGCGTTTGGCCTCGTCGGGCTGGGCATCATGCTGCTGATGGTTTATTTCCAATGGCGCGCATTCTCGCAGCTCGCGCAAATTTCCGGCCAGCAGAGCGTGATGCTGGCCAACGGCGATGCGGTGCATCATCTCGCCGCCCCGGGACGCGCCACGGTGGAGGCCTCCAACTCCCAGTTGCTGGACGTGGTCGGCCGGCTGGAACGGCGCATCAACGAACTGGAAAGCGGACAGAAATTGCTGCCGGAAATTTCGGTGGCCAAGCCCGTGGATTTGCTGACCGAAGGCCAGAAACATCTCGACACCAATGCGCCGCAGAAGGCGCTGGAATGTTTCGACAAATTTCTCGCCGCCAACCCCTCGCGTCCTGACGCCGTGGTGAAGCGGGCGATGGCCCTGGAAAAACTGGGCCGCGATGACGAGGCGCTGGCCTGCTACAATCGCGCCATCGCCGCGGACAATTCGCTGGTCATCGCGCATCTGCACAAGGGCGGCCTGCTGAACCGGCTGCGGCGCTACGACGAGGCCTTGAACTGCTACGAGCAGGCATTGGTGGGGCAGGACAAGAAGGTGAAGGCCTGATTGCGGAAACATTCAACATTCAACGCCCAACATTCAAGGAATGAGCAAATTGAGCACCCTTGGGAATTGAATGTTGAGCGTTGAATGTTTCGGTTCGTTCGAGGCTACAGTTTTTTTGAATTGCTCCAGGACCGGCCCTGACAGTACCCGGGTTGTCTTCACGCGGATTTTATGCTATCGAAAGTCTCCTTCTTAACGAAGGTTTAATGCCCATACCCGAAACAACCTCTGCCGAAGCATTTGCGCGCTATGTCGGCGGGAAATGTTTGTGGGCAGGTCACGGCGAAGCCTGGCGGGACATCAAGGCCTGGATCATCGCCCCGCCGCGCAACACGGAGATGGTGCAACTCCCCTCCGTCAGCGAACCGTTTCTCGCCTGGACCATGTCGGGCGAGGCCGAGTTTCAGGAGCGGGAAGGTAAACGGCCCTGGGTCACTCATCGGATTAAGAAGGGTTCTTTTTTTCTCACGTCCGGCGGGCCTCCCTACGATTGCCGGTGGAAAGCGGTGGGTCCCGAGCCATTTGAATCCATGGCGGTGTTTATCGCGCTTCCACTGCTGCAGCGCGCCATGGAAGAAATTTTCGGGGCCGACGCGTCCCATGCGCGGCTGCGGGATATTTCAGCATTTATGGACACTGCTTTGGAATCATTGATGGAACGATTGCGCGATGAGCTGATGCGCCGCCATGCGAGCCCGCTTTTTCTGCAAGGCATTGCGCAGGCGGTGGCCATCCATCTGGCGCGCAACTATGCCGAAACGGTCAAGGAATCGCGCAGCGGCAGTCCGTCGCTGCCCGGCTACAAACTTCGGCAAATCACGGACTGGATGGCGGAAAATGTCGCCGAAGAGTTCAACCTGGACCGGCTGGCGGCGCGGGCAGGCTTGAGCAAGTTTTACTTCAATCGTCTCTTCAAGACCGCGATGGGCATGTCACCGTCCCATTATAATATTACGTTGCGCATGGATGAATCGAAACGACTGCTCCGCGAAACGAAAAAAAAGCGTGGTGGAAGTGGCGCTGGACGTGGGCTACGCCAATCCCAGCCATTTCGCGCAACTCTTCCGCCGGGAAACGGGCCTTTCTCCGAGCGATTATCGTCAGCAGCGGTGAGGCCGCCAGCGGCGGCAGGCAATTTACACCAGCCATTTTCCATCGGCGTTTATTAGCGGTTCACTTCTTCCATCCGCAATTTCGAGCAATCCCCCAACAGGTGTGGCAAGGGCGCGTGCGACAACTCCGCGCAGATAGGGTAAGGTCTCTTCAACATTTAACACAAAGAAAGGATTCAAATATGAAAAAACGCACACTTGGAAAAAGTAATTTGGAAGTCTCGGCCATGGGACTCGGCTGCATGGGAATGAGTTTTTCCTACGGTCCACCCAAAGACGTAAAAGAGATGACCGCCCTGCTGCGGTCCGCCGTGGAACGCGGGGTCACATTTTTTGATACCGCCGAGGTTTATGGCCCGTTCACCAACGAGGAACTCGTGGGCGAAGCGCTTGCGCCGTTCCGCAAGCAGGTGGTCATTGCCACCAAGTTCGGCTTCGACCTGACCGGCACCGACCATCGGCCGGGTGCGCCAGGACTGGACAGTCGGCCCGAGTCCATCAAGCGCGCCGTGGAGGGTTCGCTGAAGCGGCTCAAGGTCACGACGATTGATCTGCTCTATCAACATCGCGTTGATCCGAACGTGCCGATCGAAGACGTGGCCGGCACCGTGAAGGAATTGATTCACGCAGGCAAGGTGAAGCAATTTGGCATGTCGGAAGCGGGCGTGCAAACCATCCGCCGTGCGCACGCTGTCCAGCCGCTCACCGCGCTCCAGAGCGAATATTCGTTGTGGACGAGAAAGCCGGAGCAGGAAGTGATTCCGACGCTCGAAGAACTCGGCATCGGCTTCGTGCCATACAGCCCGCTGGGCAAGGGTTTTCTCACGGGCGCGATGAACGAAAATACCAAGCTCGACAGCACCGATTTCCGCAGCACGCTCCCGCGATTCACGCCGGAGGCCATGAAGGCGAACCAGGCGTTGATTGATCTGCTTGGCACCATCGCCAAACGGAAGCAGGCGACGCCAGCCCAGATCGCGCTGGCGTGGCTGCTCGCGCAAAAGCCGTGGATTGTTCCCATCCCCGGCACCACGAAGCTGCATCGCTTGGACGAGAACAACGGAGCTGTTTCGATTGAATTAACGCCAGACGATCTCCGGGAAATTGACAGTGCGGCTTCAAAGATTACAGTGCAAGGCGCACGGTATCCGGAAAAATTGGAGCAAATGACCGGCCGTTGAGCAATTGACAATAATGCAATTAAACCACGGCTGGACACGGATTTTGAATTTCTCGGAGATAAATGCAGAATCATCCGACTGGCAAAGCAACCCGCTGCCGGCACGATTTTTTATCTGTGTCCATCTGTGTTAATCTGTGGTTTCAAAAACATAAACGAGAGAGGAATTAAATATGGAAATTAAAAGAAATGGCTCACAACCTTCCAACAAAGGCCCGGACGACTGGTTCACCGGCACGGTGCGCATCGACTCGCCGTTCAAGGGAACCGATGCGGCGCGTGTCAGCGGCGCCATTGTCACATTTGAACCCGGCGCGCGCACGGCATGGCACACCCATCCACTGGGCCAGACGCTAATTGTGACCTCCGGTTGCGGACGCGCGCAGCGCTGGGGTGGCCCCATCGAAGAGATTCGGCCCGGAGACATAGTCTGGTTCCCGCCGGGCGAGAAGCACTGGCATGGCGCCGCAGCAACCACGGCCATGACACATATTGCGGTTCAGGAACAGCTCGACGGCAAGGTAGTGGACTGGATGGAAAAGGTCAGCGATGAGCAATATAAGGGCTGAGAGCGGACGGTAGCGCAGGCTTTCCAGGCTGCGAGTTCGGGCGACTTTCCAGTCGCCCGTTCCGGAACACGGGACTAGAAAGTCCCGTGAACTCGCAGGCTGGAAAGCCTGCGCTACATGCTAATTAAACTTCACGCGGCTCTTGGTGCGTTCGGTCTCGACTTGCTCGCGGAGTTCCTCGATTTTCAGCTTCAGCAATTCGCGGTTTTCCCTGGCCTGTTCGCCCAGCTCGGTTTCCAGTTCCTTGACGCGTTGTTCGTAGGCGTTGAGACGTTCGAGGAGCGGGGTCTGGACGGATTCCAGGCGGCGCGCCAGCTCGGTGAGTTCGGCGGCGGCGGCTTGCTGGGCGGCCAGCAATTCGCGGCGCTGCGCGGCAAGTTCCTGCACCACGGCATCCTTGAGCGCCTCCATGAGCTGCGGGGCGAGGCTGGCCTGCGCGGAATTCAGCAGGGCATTGACAGTGGGCGGCGGCAGCTTGCGGGTTTCCCCGTTGAGCGTCTTGGAAATGATCTTGTTGGCTTCATCCGTGCCATCGCGCTCGCAAACGGGGCACGCCACGGGCACAGGCATCTTGCCCGCCTGGGGATGCACCTCGAACGCATACTTCTGCCCGCAAAGGCAGAAGATTTTAATATTTAACGGCACCGGTTTCACCAGAGAAAAGATTTTTGTTCACCCAGCAACTGGCTGTCGTTGTAAAGCCTGACGCGCCAGGCAACGACCGTGCCGATGTTTTTATAGTCCCCGCCCGCGAGTGGAATGGACGTCCATTGGCGGTATTTTCCGGGCACGACATTTGTTTCCAAGGTTTCCAGCTTAGGCAGGCTGTTGGTGCCAATCCCGCGCAGTTCGAGCGCGATTTTTATTTTTACATCGGGCGCTGGCGTGGCTTTCCACCAAACATCGTAGCGCATGGCTGAGATTTGATTGGTGTGCTGATTCAGATAGACCTGATAGGCATCGCGATCGTACAAGCTGGGGGACTTGGCATTGCGGCCCTGCTGGTCGAGGAAGAACGGCAGCACCTTCACAATCCGCCCGCTGACGGCGTCCGCGGCCCGGGCGGCGGTGACGACACCCAGCAATGACAGGACAATCAACAGTGCGCGCATGGCAAAACGATAGCGGGCGACGACCTGAATTCAACCTATTTCGAGCGGTAGAAGCTGAAGACCGTGACGGTGGTGCCGTTGCGGAAAACCACGGCCGTGTATTCGTGCGTCAACTGCCCGATGGTCACGGTGGCATGGACTTCGTACGTGCTGCCGCGGATGTCCACGTAATTCATCAACTGCGGCGCCACTTGGGGATCGATGCCGGCGGCGGCCATCAACCCCTGAACATTGCGGATGGGTGGATCGGAATCGCGCGCGTTTTCGATGGCTTGCGCGGCGGCGGTGTCTATGCCGGGGATCAACTGGATCACCTTGTCATCGGCGGTGAGAATGTTGATTTTGCCGGACGAATAGGGCGTGAACACGTCCTTCAAGCCGAAGGCATAATTGGGTTCCTGCCCCGGCGCATGGCCAAAGCCGAGCTGATGTTCGGGAAACGGCGTGGTGGCGCCGGATTCAGAGCCGCCGTTATACATTGCGCGCGTAACTCCCTTGACGAGTTGCAGTTCATCGAGGTTGTCAATCGGCGCGTTCTTGGCATTGTAAGGTGGCGTGAGGCCAAGGTAGTAATCACTTTCCGCGCCCGCCGGCCGGGTATTATCGTCCGGGTCAATCCAGTCCAGAATGGAATCCGATACCACGGAAATGTCATTGGCGTCCGCGCCTTGCACGGTAAGCACCTGCTGGATGAGCGGGCCGGGGGCCGTGTTGATGTTAATCTTGCTCTCCTCCTCGACCATCGAGAGCGAAACCGTGCCGCCGGCGATGGGGAAGTTGTCCAGCGATTCGCCCGCAAGCGGGCCGTTGGTTTCCGGCCCGTCGCCAGGGCCGCCCGCCCAATATTGCTGTTTGGAGCTGAACGGCTGGTTGCCCTCCAAGGCCAGCCACCAGCACGCGCGGTCCACGCCGCCGCGGCCAATCCAGTAAAATTTTTCGTCGTCGTTGGTGTTCGCGGCGAGCTTGGTTTCCACTTTCATCGCGTAGGCGAACGCGCCGGCCAGCAACGTCAACACCGTGACCGCCACCAGCGCAATGATGACGGCGAAGGCGCGCTTTTTTTTGGCGATGGAAATCTTCATGGCTAGTGAGGGAACTGCCCGCCGAGGCCGCGTTGCACCACCACCGGCATCATCTGCGACGGCACCGTGTAGATGTGCGTGGCCTCAAAGTCGGGCGCATTTTGGCCCCTGGCAATATTCGCGCCCATCACCAAATGCACCCGCACCATTTGTGGAATGGTGTTCGTCATGGTGTCATCCCAATCCGTGTTCCAGCCGGGAATGTTCAGATTGTTTGTGCCCCACCATTCGATCTTGAATTCCTTGACGTTCCGCGCGAGCACGAGGGGATTCTGTTTTTCGTCGTCGTCCATGTCCGTCAAGATGGGGCTTTGGCGCAAAATCAGGTCTGTCTCGCCATTGGCGCCCGCCGCCAGCGAGAAGGTGACCCGGCGCGAATTGGAGTCCGGCCCGGCCATTTCACCCACGAATTTATTGTGCCGCGGAAAAGAGTCCGGCAGCCGCGCCACAAAGCTCAGGTACGGCTCGCTTCCATTTGCGAGCTTGAACCAGTAATAATTTTGCGACGCCTGAAACGACTGCACGCCCATCAACGCATCACCGATCGAGCGCAGCACCACCCGCTGGCGTTGCGCCTGCGCGGCGGCGTCATTGCCAACCACCGTGGCACGGATGACCAGCGCCCACGTCGCGTAAATGGAGGCTAGGACCATGCTGAAAACCACGACGGCCACCATGATTTCAATCAAGGTAAAGGCACGATTGCCGATTGAAGATTGCCGATTGAAGATTGAAAAACACCCCGGCTGATCCCTTTTCGGATTAATCGGCAATCGGCAATCGGCAATCGGCAATTTCATTTCAGAATGGCGTTGGTCAACAGTTCATCGTCCCGTCAGCCCAATGCCGCCGTCGAGGAGGCCGGGCGGCGACTGTGGTTTGTAGAGCAACGTGGTCAAATCCGAAATAACTTCCTTTTTGCCGTTGGATGGCGTGATGGCGCATTCCACGCTGTACAAATGATTGGAGGCAACCTCCACGATGTTCACAATATAATTAAAGTTGCGGTACTCTTTGCCGAGCAGTTCCGGTTCACCGAGGTTGCCCTGATACATACCCTCGACGAGGCTGTTGGTGGCCGCGTAGCGGGCCAGCACCGGGCTGGCGTCCACGAAAGGCTGCTGCATGCGGCGCACGTTGTTGAGCGAGGAGGAAATGAGGCCCAGCACCGCAAACGAACACACAAAGAAAATGGCGATGGCGATCATCACTTCGAGCAGTGTGAAGGCGCGGCGGGCGGTGCTGGAAACAGTCAGCTTCATTGGTCCACGGCCGAAACGACCGGCATGCCGGTGGCGTATTCGAGCGTTATTTTTTCACTTTTTCCGCCGCTCTTGTCCGACAGGAGGATGATCGCCTCGTCACTCGTGCCGTCCGGGTTGAAATAAATTTTAGCCCAATCCGACGTGGTATAGTCCTTCCGGTAAATGCCCAGCCCATAAAGTACCACGCCTTCCGGCAGCGTCGCCATCACAGTTCTGCCCGAATGTGTGTTCACAATGGAGCCATCGGCGCCAGCGGTGCCGGTGGTCCCGTCTACTCCGAACTTCCGTTCGCGCGGATAAAATGTCACCGCCACGGTTTTATTGAAAATGATGGCCTGTTCCCGCGCCGAAAAAAACACTCCCTCCACATCGCTCACCGCCTTGCGCATGCCTTCCTTTTGCAACGCCTTGAAGATGGATGGCAGCCCCATGGCAGCCACCAGGCCGATGATGGCCACCACCACCATGAGTTCGATCAGGGTGAAAGCACGATTGCCGATTGAAGATTGCCGATTGAGGATTGAAAAAAGGCCGAACCGTCGACCCTTTCGGGCAATCTTCAATCGGCAATCGGCAATCGGCAATTTCATATCAGTGGATGGACGCAATGAGCTTGAACAGCGGGAGAAAGATGCTCAGCAGCAGGAAGCCCACGATGACGGCCATGACGATGATCAGCACCGGCCCAATCAAGTCGCTCATCACGCGCAGTGCAATCTGCAGCTCGTTTTCATAAGTGTCGGCGATGTTGTTGAGCGAGCCGGGCACGTCGCCGGTCTCCTCGCCGATGCGCACCAGGTCAATCATCAGTTGCGGGAACAGCTTGCTTTGCGCCAGCGGCTGCGCGAGCGTCTTGCCGTCCGTCACCGCCTCGCGCGTCTTGGCAATGGCCTCGCGGATGAGCAGATTGGACATGACCTGCTCGGTGATCTTCAACGCGCTGAGCACCGGCACGCCGTTTTGCAGCAGCGTGCCCAGCGTGCGCGCGAACTGGCCGAACAAATTGATTTGGATCACTCTTCCAAAGATCGGCAGTTTCATGCGCCACTCATCCAGCTTGCGCGCCCCCGCCGGGCTCGTCTGGAACCGTTTGAACAGGATGAACAGCACCAGCAGGATTCCTCCCGAGATGGCCATGTACCAGACATTGGTGAAACAATTGCTGATGAAAATCAGCATCCGCGTCGGCAGCGGCAGCTCGATGTTGAAGCCGTTGAAAATCTCGATGAACCGCGGCATCATCACCACCATGAAAAAGATGATGAGCCCGATGCCCACGCAGATGACCATGACCGGATAAATCATCGCGGACTTGAACTTAGCCTGCACTTCCGCGAACTGCTGGAAATGCGTGGCCATGCGCCGCAGCACCTGTACCAAGGCGCCGCTCTGCTCGCCGGCGCGCACCATGTTCACGTACAAATCCGAGAAAATCACCGGCTGCCGCACCATCGCGTCTGAGAGCGCCCGGCCCTCGGTAACTTCCTGTTTCAAGCCCCGGCTGACCTCGGCGGGAATGCCCTTGGTTTCCAGGTGCGTCATGCTGTTCAGCGCCACCGTCAGCGGCATGCCCGAATTCAACAGATTCGCCAGTTGCGTCGTGAACGTGGCCAGTTCCTGGAGCTTCGGCTTGCGCTTCTTGGAAAGTTGCGCCTGCATGCTGGGCGGCAGGAATGACGCCAGGTTGATGGCATTGTCCTTTTTGCCGGCGATTGTGGGACTGGCCTTGGCATCTGCCACGGTCACGGGAAAGAGGCCGGAACGCTGTATTTGCAAGAGTGCGGCGCTGCGGTCGGCAACTTCCAGCACGCCCTCGACGAGTTCGCCGGAGCGCTTTTTGGCCCGATATGAAAACTGTGGCATAAAGTCCTTTATACCATAACCGGAAACCGGCAAAAGTTGCAGTGAAAAAGCGGGCAAACGAGCCTGCGGGCGCATCTCAATCTTTTTGGCAGGCACCCGCGCTTCAGCCAGGGTTTTAAAAGCTCAGGATAAATAAATTTTTTTATGTGTCATTTCCGTTATTTCCGTTATTTCGTTATTTCTGTTTTTATGTCATTTTCGATCCACGCGACCATGGATATCACGTTCGCATCGGGCTGGACCGCCCCTGCGGGAGCGCACGCGTCCGGCGTGCCGTTTTGGGCCTCGCGCCCAAATCCCTGATATTGATGGTGAAATCGGTAGGGCAGACCTGCCGGTCTGCCAGAGCCACCCCCATCATCGTTTTGCCAATAAACTTTCATTATCAAGCCGGTCTGCTTGACCAGCCAGGAACGAGCATAGCATCACTGAGCCATCCCATCATGCGCCCGGGGAATATAAAATGAAAAATCTTTCGGAGCGGGGCAGTGTCGAAGACCAGCCGCAGCACTTCGACCATAAAATGGCGAAGCTTTTGGACTGCGGTGGCAGAGCATGGCGGCGACACCGCTTTCGCGTGCCATGACGGCAACGAATCAACTCACCCCTAAAACCCGCCGCAACTCTCCTTGGAAGATGTAGCACGGGCTACAAGCGCATCCCGATAGGGCTATAAAATCATCGTCCAAAATGATATTGTTCAAGCGACGGCTAGATGTGGAGATTACCTCGTTGCGAAATAATTGCATTGAACCGTAATGGTGGACAAAATTGTCATGTGAAAATGGACTGGAACAAATTACAGGAACTCGCCCTGGCAGAAATCGAAGCAACGCTGGAAGAATTGCCCAAACCCCTCCGCGAAGAGGCGCGAAAGGTGCCGGTAACATTTGAACACAAGCCAAATGCTGGATTGCAAGCTGATGGTATAGAGGAAGATACACTTGGTTTATTTACCGGATCAGATTTTGCCGGCGGCAGTGCCGAAGTACTTCCACCGCAAATTATTTTGTTCTTGGATAACCTCTGGGACCTGGCCGAGGGGGTTGAAGAGGTCTATTGTGGCGAAGTTCGCACCACTTTTTTGCATGAGCTGGGACATTTTTTAGGGCTGGACGAGGATGATTTGACGGAGCGAGGCCTTGATTAGCCTGTAAACAAAGGAGATTTTTCACTTTTCAACCTTTCAAAAAATTTTTAAAAAAACTCTTGCACAAAAATGGAGGTCTGTTATTGTTTTCGTCCCTTCGCGATTGGAAGATTGCAAAGGGCCGGTTGAAAAACCGGTTGACATTGGGTAAAAATCCGATAGGATGAATAACCCAAGCTTGAAACTGACAAGCCGAATTGAAAAGTGGAAAAATCGGCGGTCAGGTTTTTTGTCCCCTAAATTGGGGAAAAACCAGTGGTGGGCAAGTCAAGCTAGGTCGTTGCGGATCAATTGGATCTGCGTTGGACCAAGCAGAATTTTCGGCGGTAAAACGCCGGCTGCTCTTTGAAAATTGAATTGTGCGATTAGTAAAGAGCCCCTTTATTATCAGCGAGTTAGATCGCTGGCAATAAGGGTTTTAACCAAATAATTAAGTAAAGCTGTCTGGCTTAATCACCAGACAGGAATCATCTAACGTATTTTATACGGAGAGTTTGATTCTGGCTCAGAACGAACGCTGGCGGCGTGGATAAGACATGCAAGTCGAGCGCTGACTTGGAGGTAGCAATATTTTCAAGTCGGAGCGGCGCAAGGGTGCGTAACACGTGGGAATCTGCCTTGAAGTGTGGGATAACTCCGAGAAATCGGAGCTAATACCGCATGTGATCGTAAGATCAAAGTTGGGGATCGCAAGACCTGACGCTTCAAGATGAGCCCGCGGCCTATCAGCTAGTTGGTGAGGTAATGGCTCACCAAGGCTAAGACGGGTAGCTGGTCTGAGAGGACGACCAGCCACACTGGAACTGAGACACGGTCCAGACACCTACGGGTGGCAGCAGTCGAGAATTTTTCTCAATGGGCGAAAGCCTGAAGGAGCGACGCCGCGTGGGGGATGAATGGCTTCGGCCCGTAAACCCCTGTCATTTGCGAACAAATTAATTCACCCAACACGTGGATTATTGATTGTAGCGGAAGAGGAAGGGACGGCTAACTCTGTGCCAGCAGCCGCGGTAATACAGAGGTCCCAAGCGTTGTTCGGATTCACTGGGCGTAAAGGGTGCGTAGGCGGTTGGGTAAGTTTGACGTGAAATCTCCGGGCCTAACCCGGAAACTGCGTTGAATACTATTCGACTAGAGGAATGGAGGGGAGACTGGAATACTTGGTGTAGCAGTGAAATGCGTAGATATCAAGTGGAACACCAGTGGCGAAGGCGAGTCTCTGGACATTTCCTGACGCTGAGGCACGAAAGCCAGGGGAGCAAACGGGATTAGATACCCCGGTAGTCCTGGCCCTAAACGGTGCGCGTTTGCTGTGAGTGGAATCGACCCCGCTCGTGGCGAAGTTAACACGTTAAACGCGCCGCCTGGGAAGTACGGCCGCAAGGTTAAAACTCAAAGAAATTGACGGGGGCCTGCACAAGCGGTGGAGTATGTGGCTTAATTCGATGCAACGCGAAGAACCTTACCTGGCCTTGACATGCATATAGTAGAAGGATGAAAGTCTGACGAGGTAGCAATACCAGTATGCACAGGTGCTGCATGGCTGTCGTCAGCTCGTGTCGTGAGATGTTGGGTTAAGTCCCGCAACGAGCGCAACCCCTGTGTCCTGTTGCCACCCCTTAACTGGGAGCACTCTGGACAGACTGCCTCGCTTCAACGAGGAGGAAGGTGGGGATGACGTCAAGTCAGTATGGCCCTTACGGCCAGGGCTGCACACGTACTACAATGCCCGGTACAAAGGGAAGCAAGACTGTAAAGTGGAGCAAATCCCCTAAAACCGGGCCCAGTTCAGATTGTCGTCTGCAACTCGACGGCATGAAGCTGGAAT
>Ga0206970_10250_pt1 | contig 13099 bp, 10 predicted proteins | sample Alteio_BWOrgHeat_88_FD_152964 | JGI IMG/M metagenome (GOLD analysis project Ga0206970, IMG submission 152964) | Enriched cells from forest soil in Barre Woods Harvard Forest LTER site, Petersham, Massachusetts, United States -... | ecosystem: Environmental > Terrestrial > Soil > Temperate forest >... | reverse complement strand
GTCATCCGCGATTCGCGCGCGGGTGAAGGCGGGTCTGCCGGTTGACCATCTGGTTCCGGCCGCCGTCGCCGGGGCGGTTCGTGAGGTGAAGGCCTATGGTTGAATTTTGGCGGCGCCAACCCGGCGAAAATTCACATGAATTCACGTGAATTTGCCAGGATTTGTGCTTAACTACTCGCGTAACTATGGAATCTAAAAAACTGGCGGTGCTGTGCCGCGAACTTGCAGACAATAAAAAGGCGGAAGACATCGTCGTGCTGGATGTGCGCAAGGTGTCGAGCGTGACGGATTATTTTGTCATCGCGACCGGCACGAGCCATCCGCACCTGCGCGCCATCGTGGAGGAAATCTCCAGCAAGCTGCGCGATGAACACGATTTGCGGCCGTCGCGTTCGGACGGTTTGTCCAGCGGCTCCTGGGTGGTGCTGGACTATTTCGACGTTATTGTCCACGTGATGCACACGGAGACGCGCAAACACTATGATCTTGAGGGTTTGTGGGGCGATGCCAGGCCGGTTACGCCGGCCAAGCCACGCAAAAAGGCGGCGGCGAGGGCGAAGAAATAGCCGGGGGAAGCAAACGAACTGTAAGCCTTCTGCCTCTGGCCGTCACAGAGCCGTCACACGACCCATTTTGCCGTTTTTGCAAATTGACCATTGGGTTCTCAATTGTTAGGCTTTCCGTCCGTCCCCGACGGGTTTTTATGCGACACACCATTTCTGTTTTGGTTGAGAACAAGTTCGGCGTGCTCACGCGCGTGGCCGGACTGTTCAGCGGACGCGGCTATAACATTGACTCGTTGAATGTAGCGCCGACGCATGACTCCACTGCGTCGCGCATGACCATTGTTACGAATGGCGATGAGTCCACCATCGAGCAGATCGTCAAGCAGCTCAACAAGCTGCCGGACGTGCTGAAGGTGCAGGATTTTCGCAATGCCGAATACGTTGACCGTGAACTGGTGCTCGTGAAGGTGACGGTGGATTCCAAGTCGCGCGCCGAGGTGATGCAAATCACGGACATTTTCCGAGCGAAAATTGTGGATGTGCAGCCCAAGTCGCTGACCATCGAAATCACCGGCGATGAAAGCAAGGTGGACAAATTTCTGGCTTTGATGAACACGTTTGGCGTGCTGGAATTGACCCGCACGGGCAAGGCGGCGATGCCGAGGAAGTAATCCTGTTTCGCCTTCTGCTATCAACTCTCAACTTAAAACCATCAACTGAATTTATGGCAAAAATCTATACTGACAAGGACGCCGACCTCGGCGTGTTGCAAAGCAAAACGCTGGCTGTGCTCGGCTTCGGCTCGCAAGGCCATGCCCATGCGCTCAATCTTAAGGACAGCGGCCTCAAGGTCATTATCGGCCTGTACGAGGGTAGCAAGTCCATTCCTGTGGCCAAGGAAAAGGGCTTTGAAGTCGTCACCACCGCCGAGGCGGTGCAACGCGCGGATGTGATTTTTGTCTCGCTGCCGGACACGAAGCAGCCGGCAGCTTATGAGAAGGACATTGCGCCGAATTTGACGCCGGGCAAGACGCTGCTGTTTGCGCACGGCTTTTCGATTCATTTCAAGACCATCGTTCCGCCGAAGAACGTGAACATCATCATGGTGGCGCCGAAGGGCCCCGGCCACACCGTCCGCCGCCAGTATGTGGAAGGCAAAGGCGTGCCGAGCCTCATCGCCGTGTATCAAAATCCCGGCAAGGACGCAAAAAAGATCGCGCTGGCCTGGGCCAAAGGCATCGGCGGCACCCGCGCCGGGGTCATCGAAACCGATTTCAAGGAAGAAACCGAGACTGATTTGTTCGGCGAGCAGACCGTTCTTTGCGGCGGCGCAAGCGCGCTGGTGCAGGCGGGCTTTGAAGTGCTGGTCGAAGCCGGTTATTCGCCGGAGATGGCCTACTTTGAATGCCTGCACGAGTTGAAGCTTATTGCCGACCTGATGAATGAATCCGGCATCAGCGGCATGCGTTTCTCGATATCCGAAACCGCCAAGTGGGGTGACGTGAGCGTCGGTCCCAAGATCATTGACGCCAGCGTGAAGAAGCGCATGAAGGCCGCGCTGAAGGACATCCAGTCCGGCAAGTTTGCCAAAGGCTGGGTTTCTGAGTACAAGGGTGGTTACAAAAAATATAATGCGTTGCTCAAGAAGGGCGCGAACCACCCCATTGAAAAAACCGGCGCCAAACTCCGCGCGCTCATGCCGTGGATGGGCAAGAAGAACATCAAGGGCGCGCAGGCAGCTTATTGATATTTACGATTTGCGATTGAACCACAAAAGCCGCCGGAGAAATCCGGCGGCTTTTGATTTTAAAAGGACTGAAATGTCACCGGCAGACCAGCCGCTCAGCCTTTTTTGGCCACCTCAGCTGCACCCGATTCTTTCAAAGCCTGCTGGTAAATTTGCTTTTTACGCGCCGATGCCATCGGCTCGCTCACACCGCTGTCCAGACCTTCCAGCAACAGCTTCTCCAAATTCTCACGTCCACCTGTCTGATCGCGTGAATCGCTCGACCGTAATGAATTCTTTATTGGTCGTTTCATCGTTCAGCCGCCTAGTGAAGTCGGATCACCCACGTCGCCTTTATTAAAATCCACATATTCCTCGGTCAAATCGGCGGCATACATGACAGCGTAGGCTTTGCCGAGGTTGAGGTTGATGTGCAGTTCGAATTCGTTTGGCACGACGGCGGCGCACAGTTCCTTGAACGTGGCCTTGGTCGGCTGGCCGCGCTTAAGGCTCCACAAAATCTTTTTGTTGCCCGGCGCAGAATAGCCGATGTCAATTTTCTCCTCCACCACCTTGGCGGGCGAGTAGCCGACGGCGTCAATGATGCGGCCCCAGTTGGGGTCGCCGCCGTGCCAACTGGTTTTTACCAGCGGGCTGTTGGCCACGGCGCGGGCGGCGGCATCGGCATCTTGAATAGTTTTTGCTCCATTCACGCGCACGGTTACGACGCGGTGCACACCCTCGCCGTCGCGGACAATCTTCTTGGCGAGTTCGAGGCAGACGTGATTGAGAGCGGCTTGGAAAATGACGAATGACGAATGACGAATGGTGATTTTCTCATTTCCGGCGAGGCCGTTTGCGAGGACAAGCACGGTGTCGTTCGTGCTCATGTCACCGTCCACGGTGATGCGGTTAAAACTGTATGCCACGGCTTCGTTCAGCGCGATTTGCAGCGTTTTTTTGTCAATCGCCGCGTCGGTGGTGATGAAGCCCAACATCGTGGCATGAAGTCCGCCGTGCGGTAACGCCGCGGGCCGTGCGCCGGTATTGGACATTCCCGGCTGAATCATGCCTGCGCCCTTGCAGATGCCGCCGATGCGGACGGTCTGGCCGCCGAGCTTGAACTCCACGGCAATTTGCTTGGGCTTGGTATCGCTCGTCATGATGGCCTCGGTGGCGTGGTCGGCATGCGCGTGCGTGGTGCCCAGCAAGGTGGCGGCTTCGATGATGCCGGCGCGGATATTGTCCATGGGCATGGTCACGCCGATACGGCCGGTGGAGCCCACCAGCGCGCGACCAGCGGAAAGGTTCAGCGCCCGCTCGGTGAATGAAACCATTTCGTGCGCATCGGCGAGGCCTTGTTTGCCAGTGCAGGCATTGGCATTGCCGGAGTTGACAACGACAACCTGCGCGGTCCCTTTTTGCATGCGCTCGACGCAGACTTTCACCGGAGCGGCGCAAACCTGGTTGGTGGTGAACATGCCGGCGACGGTCGCCGGGGCTTCAGAAACGATGAGTGCGAGGTCGCGCTTCTGGCCCTTGTTCGAGCCTTTGCCCGTGCCGATTTTTTTGATGTCGCAAAACACGCCGCTGGCCATGAAGCCGATGGGCGCGATGATGGAACCGTTGATTTCTTTGAACTGCATTTTCATGGTTTAAAAATTATTTGCTTCTTTGCGTTGCAACGCGCAGAGGTTATCACGGCGGCGGTCGCCGCCAAGTGAATTGATTCCCGCTTGCGGTGGCGGCGGGTTTGCTTTAAGAAAAATGGCTGTGCGGCGGATTTTTTTATTGTTCCAAGGGCTGGCATTGCTAGTCCCGGTCGCCGTATTCGCGCAAATTGACCCCGTCCAGCGCGATCTGATTCAATTCGGATATAATCAGCCGATGGAAGGCCGCGAGCCGATTGCGGCCTATGCGTTTTATTATCATAATGATCCGGGTTTTCTCAGCCGCACCAATCTTACGTGGCGGCTGGCGCTTGCCCCCACCTATTTGGATACCGAGATGGATTTCGCCCATGCGTTGGGCAAGGACACGGATTTAGCCGTGGGCATGGCTGGCGGCGGATTTGCCGACAGCTATAATGAGATTCGCGGTGGCAAATGGATTCAGGGAGAATCATTCGATGGCTACGGTGGAGAAGTCTCCGGCAGCTTGTATCACTTGTTCAATCCCGGCCAGCTTGTCCCGCTAAACTTGGTGGTACACGCCGCGGCGCACTACGCCACCTATGCGCGAGACGACACGGCCGCAAATTTTCAACTGCCGCCGGACAACATGGATTTCAGTATCCGCACGGGCCTGCGTTTTGGCGGCATTGAGCCAACGCTGTATCCCGATCTGGCGATGGAACTGGCGCTTTGGTATGAGGGCCAATTCCGTTCTGACAGCGGAACCTACGGATTCGACGGCGACCGCCGGCTGGAGTCGGTGTCACATTTGTTTTGGGGATCGGCCGCGTTGTCTTATACCTGGCCGGGTACCAAACAGAATTTATTTGCGCGTATCGTGGCCGGAACCAGCGTGGATGCCGACCGTTTCAGCGCGTATCGGCTCGGCGGATATTTGCCGCTGGCCGCGGAATATCCACTTTCGATTCCGGGTTACTATTATCAAGAATTTAGCGCGCGGGAATTTGCGGTGATCAACGTCAGCTACGTGCTGCCGATCGCCCCAAATCAGCGCTGGAACCTGGAACTCAACGGGGCCACAGCCGGCATTGATTATCTGCCCGGCACCGGGCAGGCTGGCAACTGGATCAGCGGCGTAGGCGCGGGAATCATGTACCGGTCGCCATATAACAAGTTTAAATGCATTGTCAATTACGCCTACGGGATCGACGCTATTCGCGACACGGGCCGGGGTGCCAGCAGCATCAATGTCCTGATCCAGGTGGATCTTGGCCGCATCAAGAGCAGCAAGTTTACCCCGGTGCAACCGGATCGGTGGCAGGGCTGGAACTGGTTGTTGGGCCGGTGAAAAGACTTGATTTCACGTTGGTCTGAGGCAAAATCTTAAGCCCCAATGCGCGCATATGGTGGAATTGGCAGACACGCTACTTTGAGGTGGTAGTGCCGTAAGGCGTGCAGGTTCAAGTCCTGCTATGCGCACCATTTTTCTGATCGAATTGTCCAAATTTGATTATTTTCCTGAAATAATGGCCCTTTTCGCCAAGAGAACACCTTGCACGCAGCCTTTCTGTGTCCGGCGGAATTAAACAAAAAACAAAGGATTTAGAATTGTGTTCGTCGAACGTTTATATGATTTTAAAGGTCAAAGGGATGGCGAGGTTGTTGCGGGGGTTTTGCTCTGGACAATACTCAGGCAGCGACGCAGCTTATAATTGGAATCGGTAAACCTGGTTTATGGCCAGACTACTCATCAGAACCGAAGGATTGGGCACCCAGGCACTTGAGTTGCATATGGGTGTCAATCATGTCGGGCGCGACCCGGACTGCGAGCAGCATCTGGACCATCACACTGTTTCATCGTTGCACTGTGAGCTGTCGCTGACGCATGACGGCGTTTATCTGCGCGATTGCAATTCCACCAACGGCACTTTTCTCAACGGCGAACCCGTCAAGGAAGCTTGGCTCCGGCCAGGCCAGACCGTGCGGATCGGCGACGTGGAGTTGCTGGTTGAGTCCATTGACGCCACCATAGCCATTCCGCAGATCCAGCAGGAGGCGCCGCCGCCCAAGGCCATCCAGGAAAACGGCGAGCTGTATTGCGGCCGCCATCCGGACCGGAAGATTACCTTCAAGTGTACGCATTGCACCGAGGTCATGTGCAACGCCTGTGTGCATGTGATGAAGCGCCAGGGCGGCCAGCCGCTTTACCTCTGCCGCGTGTGCAGCCACAAATGCGAGCGCATAGAAGTCATCCAGGAGAAAAAGAAAAAAGGCTTCTTCGGTTTCCTGCAGGACACGGTCAAGCTCAAATTTCGTCATAACAGCGAGGACAGATGAAGGTGAGCGGTGGGGGCGGAGGAATTGGTTGATGGGATTATTAATATGATTATGCGACCCGTAACTATTGTCAGATTTCGGGCTGCAACTTGACAAAATAAGAAATCGTGATTAGGGTTGCCTTCATAAAGGGTTCCCCTATGAAGAGCAAATCAATTGCGGTGGTGGCTTTCTTCACGTTATTTCTATGTCTCTTAACAGCCAATAAAGCAGGCGCAACGAATTATACGCTCACGGTGGTTACCCAGGGTTCAGGGACCATTTATAGAAATCCGACGAATACTGTTTATCCATCGGGGGTTACGGTCACGATCAACGGTGTGGCAAACCCCGGCTGGTACTTTGCCAATTGGACCGGGGACACCAACAGTTCATTGAATCCGCTGAATGTGGTGATGAACTCAAACATGGTCGTGACGGGAAGTTTTCTAGCATATCCGACTTACACGCTGTCGTTGGTGACCAACGGGCAGGGTGGGATTGCATTGAGCCCGTCCGGAGGAAGTTACTTGAGCAACACGGTGGTTACGGCAACGGCGACGACGGCGGCGGGTTGGGCGTTTGCCGGCTGGTCCGGGGTGACGAACAGTAGCGTCAATCCGGTGTCATTTGCCGTGAATACGAGTGGCACATTGACGGGGACATTTGCGCAGTTGCCGGCATTTGACGTGCAGCCGGTGAGTGTGACCAACAAGGCGGGGAGTACGGTAAGCTTTACCTCTCATGCCCAGGGCACGGCGCTTAATTACCAATGGTACTTTAGCGGCGGTTCGCTGACGGGCGACAACAATGCCACACTGTCGTTGACGAGTGTGAGTACAGGTCAGGCGGGGACTTACTGGGTCGTGGCGACAAACAATTACGGCAGCGCGACCAGCCAGGTAGTGTCGCTGACGCTGACCAATTCGGTCGGGCCAACGAATGTGGTGATATCGCCAAATCAAGCGAACTTGCTGGCGGCGATAGCACAGGGCGGCTGGGTGGGGTTTGGTTTCAATGGCACGCTGACGTTGACCAATACCATCCTGATAACGAACAGCGTGGTGCTGGATGGAAGCGGGGTAACGGCAATCATCAGTGGTGGGAGCGCGGTACAACTGTTTTATGTGACGAACGGGGCGAGCCTGACAATCTCAAACCTGACCTTGGCCAACGGCAACAGCACTTATGGCGCGGCAATTTTTAATAACACAGGCGTGGTTGTCGTGGTTGGCTGCTTATTAACCAATAATCAGGCCTTCTGGGGCGGAGCAATTCACAACAGTGGCGGCGCAACGGTACTGTCCCAATCGGTATTTTTAAATAATATAGCCGCGGGGAGCGGTTGCCAGGGCGGCGCGGTTTATCAGTCATCGGGCTCCATGATGATTTCAAATTGCAATTTTTCATTTAATTCAGCTCAGAATACGGGCAATGGTATATTTGGGGCGAATGGTGGGGCGTTGGCATTTAATGGCGGTAATATTAGCATTGATCGCAGTCAGTTCCTCGAAAACAAAGCGACTGGCATCGGCCCTTATGAGGAATCGGGCTGTCCAGCCGCCGGGGGAGCGGTCTATACAACGGCGACGCTGGCAGTTAATGACAGTTCCTTCGCGGGAAATCAGGCAATCGCTGACGGCAAAGTAGTTGAACGATCCCCGGGGCCATCAAACGGAAGCGGAGGAGCAATCTATAACGCAGGCACGGCCTTGGCAAACCGGTGTTCATTTTACACTAATTACGTTCAAGGTGGTTATGCTACGCCTTTCGAGAATCTAGGTGCGACTGGCGGTCCTGCATATGGCGGCAGTATTTGTAATGCCTCATATTTTGCCGCCACAAACTGTACGGTTGCGCTTAACTCTGCCATCGCTGGCGGCGCTGGTGCTGTTTTTGTCCCCGCGAGCACCAATGGCACCGCCATGGGGGGAGGCATCTACAATAATCCTTCCGGAACATTCATCGCGATGAATCTCACCATAGCCAGCAACACATGCAGTTCGTCACCTGGCCAGGATTCCATCACCGGCATAGCGGTCGGCTCTCAAATCGCCAACGCAACAAACGGCATGTTGCGTCTTCACAATTCCCTCATTGCTGGCACCAACAGCAACGCCTACGGCCCAATCACCGATGACGGTTACAACATCTGTTCCGACGGATCGGCAAATTTCTCCAGCGGCTCAAGTTACAATTACACAGACCCGCAGCTTGCGGCGCTCGGCTACTATGGCGGTCCGACGTTGTGCATGGCGTTGCTGCCCACCAGCCCGGCGATTGACAACGGGGACATCAATGGCTGTCCCAACACGGACCAGCGGGGATTTCTCCGCCCCTTTGGCAGCGGGCCAGACATGGGCGCTTATGAATATGGGTCGGCTGCATCTACTGTTCCGTATCTAAATATGAGCGTGACGACCACCAATGTGTCGCTCTCGTTTTCGGCTTTCCCGGTCAGTACCTACTATCTCCAGTGGTCCACCAATTTGACCACCTGGGCCAACTTGAGCACCAACGGACCTTTCGCCGTTTCCACATTCATCAGCCAGAGTGTCAGCCGACAGGGTGTGAAACACTGCTTCTTCCGCCTGCTATTGCAATGAAGGCAGCCGCGTAAATTGCAAATCGTGGCCTCAGGCAAGGCCGAGATTTTTGATCACCTGCACGGTGGCGGCGGCCTTGTTGAGCGTGTAGAAGTGGAGCCCCGGCACGCCGGCGCGCAACAATTCCTCGCACTGGCGCGTGGCGTACTCGATGCCGAATTTCATGGCAGCTTCGTCGTCTGTGCCCAGCGCATCCAGTTTGGCCCGCAACGCCGGCGGGATTTTCGCGCCGCAGAGCTGGGTGAACTTCGTAATCTGCGTTGCACTCAAAATGGAAACGACACCAGGCACCAGCGGCACCTTGACGCCGAGCTTGCCGGCCAGGTGATCGCGGAATTCAAAATAATCCGCGTTGTCGAAAAACAATTGCGTGACCACAAAATCCGCGCCGGCGTCAATTTTTTCCTGGAGATGCCGCCAGTCGGCATGTTTGCCGGCACGGCAGGCAACGTGGCCTTCCGGAAAGCCAGCGACGCCGGTGGAGAAAGTCCCGTGTTCGCGGATGAATTTGACCAGTTGCGAGGAGAATTCAAAGCCTCCCGGCGTGGGTATGAATTCGCCGCCACCGGGCGGGTCGCCGCGCAGGGCCAGGATATTTTTGCACCCCAAGGCCCGGATTTTTTCCAGCAGCGCGCCCACCTCCGCGCGCGTGTGATTGACGCAGGTCAGGTGGGCGAGCGCCGGCAGGCCATGCTGGCGCTGGACACGGTCCACAATCTGCAAAGTCTTGTCGCGCGTGGTGCCGCCGGCGCCATAGGTCACGGAGCAAAAATCCGGACGGGCGGCGAGGAGGGCGGGGATTTGCTTTTCGAGCAGCGCCCGGTCGCCTTCGTCAGTCTTGGGCGGGAAAAACTCGAGCGAGATGACCGGCTTCTTGGCGGCCATTTTTTCAGCGTAGATGTCGCGGATGAATCGCATGGATTAAACTACGATTAGACTAGCGGAAATTTGCATCTGTGCAAGTTAAAAATCAACGTATCCTGATATGATGATTTGAAAATTGAAGAATTCATATTCCTGCGAAGTATGGCCACGGAACCGGGCCACAGAAATGAAAAGCCCCTTCCGGCGGACCGGAAGGGGCGCGTGGTTCTAAATCAGATTAGAACGTGTAAATGATGTTGGCCGCCAGCAGGAAGGAGTCCGCATCGGCAGCGCCGTTGGAGAACGCCACACCGGAGTCAATGTGATCCCAGCGGAATTCCAAGCGGCTGGTCACGTTGGCCCAGAGGTTGTATTGCACCGTAGCGGTGACTTCTTCACCAATGCCGTCGGTCCCACCGTAGGGATCGTACGTGGCACCTTCCAAGTCGTAGTACTCACCACGGAAATTGAACGAGAGCTTGTCAGTGGCCTTAATAGAAGCGTAGGTGCCAATCACCCAGCCGCTGTCGTTCTTGGAATTGGGAGCGCCGTCGGTCGCATTGATACCCGCGTTGTTGACGCTGACCAAGTCAAATGAGGCGCCCACAGAGAGGGCGCTAATCGGCGTTGGCACAGTCAAACCGGCGTAATAATTGTACTGGCCGCCCTTGTCAATGTTCAGGAGCGCGCCGAGGTTCAGCGTGGCACCCTTGGCCCAGCCGAAACTGTCTGGCGCCGTGAAGGCAATGGCCGCCGCAATCGTTTTATCGGACGATGACACAAGAGGCTGGTCGGAAATGTATTCATAGGCCGTCATGGCCCCGGCAGGCGAAGTGGCATCAGCGATACCGGCTTGGATCGTGACAGCGTCAGTTATTTTGTAGCTGCCAATCATGCCCAAAAGGGTGGTGGGTTCAACCGAATAGCCGATTGAACGGGTGTAGTTGGGGTTGGCACTATCGGTATTGCCTTCGTATCCGATGATGTCGTCCTGGATACCAATTTTCCAGTCAATGCCGTTGCCAACCGGAGTACGCAGGGTTACATAGGCTTGACGAATGGCGAACGAAGCGCTGCCAGCAGCACTGGGTGCCTGTTTTCCATTAATCCCTACACCAACGGCGTCTGTGCCGGCGTTGAGGTCAATGTGATAACCCGCGGCCCACGGAGATTCGTCTTCCGGATGATCGAAGGCAACATCAACATCATTTAGGCTGAAATTGTCAACTTTGTTGCCCGGTCCGATTCCGGTGCCAGCCGTGCCTACGGGAACGCCGGCGAAGGGGCCGTAGTTACCGATGTTGTATTGAGCAGCCACATCCACGTAGCCGCTAATGACTGTGCTCGACAATGCCGTTGTCAAGGGCACCATTTTCGGGGCTTCGTCTGCGCGAACCGCGGACGCCATGCTGACGGCACCAACGGCGGCGAGACCTAATGTCCATTTATTAAACTTCATCTGTTCCTCCAGTTATAGTTTTTGTTATTTGTATTACCTGTGATAAGTGGGACGAAACCGGTTCGCCCCTAGCACCACAAAGTGCCATTGGTGTAAAAACTAAGGAAAATTCGGGCAAATGACAATCCTTTTTTTTTTGCAAAAAAAATCATTCAACCGATTGAAAACAAGTGCCTTATAATTAATATGCCAAAGCGCGACTTCTCTGGAAGCCCAATTAAAACGATGAAAACGCACAAAAAGGCATCTGTCCAGTGGAAAAGTTCATCTTCGGGTTGCTGCATACTGGAACAAATCGTGCTGACAGTCGGCAAGTTAGGCTAATTGCACTTGCAATTCGCCCTGATTGAATTATCACACGCATAGCTATGCCAATATTTGCATATACCGCCCGCGAAACGGCCTCCGGCCGCGAAATCCGCAACACCGTTGAGGCTCTGTCTGAACAGGCAGCAATTGCCGCCTTGCTCAACCGCAACCTGCTGGTGGTTGAGATCAAGGAAAAAATGGCCAAGCGAGGCCAGACGAAAGGCGGCAAGGTGCAACTGGCCGACTTGGTGGTATTCACGCGGCAGCTCGCAACGATGATTGACGCCGGTATTGCCATCGTCCAATCACTCCAGGCGCTCGCCGAACAAACGCCCAACAAAGTCATGCGCGACACCATCAAGGACGTTTGTTCGCGCGTAGAGGCGGGCGAAAGCTTTTCTGAGGCGCTAATACGTCATCCCAAGGCATTTAACAAGTTGTACGTTTCGATGGTAGGCGCTGGCGAAAAAGGCGGTTTGCTGGCGGAAATTCTGGCGCGTCTGGCCACTTATCTGGAAAACACGGAACGGCTCCGCAAAAAGGTCAAAACCGCGCTGATGTATCCCACCGTTGTGTCGGTCGTGGCCATTGTCATCACCATTTTCCTGCTGGTCCGCGTGATTCCGACGTTCAAGGAAGTGTATCAAGGCTTCGGTGCCAAGCTGCCGGGGCCGACCCAGGTCTTGATCGACATTAGCGAAATCGTGCAACATGATTTGCTCTACTTGATTGTCCTGGCGGGCGGCGCCATTTGGGGCTGGTTGCATTACATCAAGACCAAACAAGGACGCGAATTTTGGGACACGCAGCGGATCAAGCTGCCTGTTTTCGGGGCAATCGCCCACAAAATCTGCCTCGCGCGTTTCACTCGCACGCTGGCCTCGCTGGTGCGCAGCGGCGTGCCCATCTTGGAAGTGCTGCAGATTGTTTCTCAAACCGTCGGCAATGTGGTCATGGAAAAAGCCATCAAGACAGCCGCTTCCGATATCGAACGCGGCGACGGCATTTCAGCCGCGCTCGGCAAGCATCCCATCTTCCCCTCGATGATCATCCGCATGTTGAGCGCCGGCGAACAAACCGGCAACATTGACAACATGCTCGAGCGCGTCTCGGACTTCCTCGACGAAGAAATCGACACCACGCTTTCCGGCCTGATGTCGCTAATTGAGCCGATGCTCATCGTGTTCCTTGGCGTGGTGATTGGCGGCATGGTGATTTGTATGTTCCTGCCTATTTTCAACCTGGCCAACGTCGTCAGCGGCGGCAAGTAAATTGGATTCGCGGACGTATGGATTGCTGGTTAAACAGCAATCCTGTCGTCCTGAAGAGCGGTCTTTTTGAAGGCTGGGCACGCGCCACTTGGCGGGCGCGGACGATCACCCGCCCGTTCAACAAGCCAGGTTCTGCAACGGCTGCGGCTGCGAAATCTTGATCTTTGGCCAGCGGGCGCGGATTTGCTCCGCAAACCAGTTGCGTGCGTTGTCGTCGCCGTGGCCGAGCAACACCGCGCGCGGTGAGACGCGCCCAACGAACTCCAGCAAATCTTCCCGGTTGGCGTGCGCCGTCAAATCGAAGTCCTGCATGTCGCAATTTTTTGTCACCCGGCCGGCGCGCGGACTGAACACAAAAGTCTCGCCCATTTTCGCCGCTTTAAGCCGGCCCGCCGGCGAATCCGGGTC
>Ga0206970_10249_pt1 | contig 13119 bp, 13 predicted proteins | sample Alteio_BWOrgHeat_88_FD_152964 | JGI IMG/M metagenome (GOLD analysis project Ga0206970, IMG submission 152964) | Enriched cells from forest soil in Barre Woods Harvard Forest LTER site, Petersham, Massachusetts, United States -... | ecosystem: Environmental > Terrestrial > Soil > Temperate forest >... | reverse complement strand
GTCGGACCGCCTCGATAGAAGCAAAAAGAATTTGAATATGAAAGTCGTATTTTTTACGGGCCTATGTACCCTAATGTGTTTTATAATAGTAGCCGGAACTGCCTGCAAGAAAAGGTCGTGTTTCAGCCAGGCGCTTTATGAGCAGCACAAGGGTGATATGTGCCCGGATGGTGGAGGCTCGGTAAAAGGTTGCGATGGCAATATGTATTGGAACGAATGCTATGCTCACCGCATGGGGATAGAAGTAGTAAAATAAACCTGTTTTTTTAAATACATTTGTGCAAATGGTGGCCTTTTGTCACCATTTGTTTATTTCAGAATAAAAAACAGAAATTTGCCCAAAGAAGCGGAATGCATAATTCTAAAATAATTATAGCGATAGACGGATATTCGAGTTGTGGTAAAAGCACGCTTGCCAAAGCATTGGCGGCCAAGCTGGGCTATCATTTTATTGACAGCGGGGCTATGTACCGCGCCATAACTTTGTACTTTCTTCAAAACAGTGTTGACCTTAAAGACCATAGCGCTATATTAACAGCACTGGCAGATATCCATTTATCATTTGTGTTTAACGAAGGCAGGCAGCAGTCTGATATTTACCTGAATAATGAAAATGTAGAGCACCTGATACGCGAAATGCTGGTAGCCGAAAGAGTGAGCGAGGTAGCCGCCATAAAAGAAGTGCGGTCCTTCGCGGTGGCGCAGCAAAAAAAAATGGGCAAAAAGAAAGGCATTGTGATGGATGGCAGGGACATCGGCACCGTGGTTTTTCCTGAGGCGGAACTGAAACTGTTTATGACAGCATCGCCGGAAATAAGGGTGAAACGCCGGTTTGAAGAGCTATATATAAGCAACCCCAACATCAGCCTGGAAGAAGTGAAGCATAATATAGAACTTAGGGATTACCTGGACACGACACGGGAAGAAAGCCCCCTCCGCCAGGCCGATGATGCCATTGTACTGGACAACAGCCAGCTAAGCCGCGAAGAACAGCTGGAAAAAGTGCTGGAATTGGTAAAAGAGAGGCAGCACGATTAACAATAATTAATATACGAATTAAATCCTGCAAAAAAATTAATTCCTTTTTGTATTTTGCTAAAATCTATACTCATTAAAACGAGCTGAGAACATGATGAAATTTCACAAAGCAGCCTTACTGTTATTAGTTTCTGCAAGCTTGTTAAGCTCTTGCAGCAAAAGCGATTATGTTATCCCCACAACGCCGGCCCAGCCGGCCTACCAAAATGATTTGAGGGATGACTTTAATTCTGATACGCATAACTGGTCTTATACCAATGTTACGAATGGCAGCGCCATTTATATCAGTAACGGCTATTTATATTATACTTCGCATCCCAGCAGCAACCCTGCCGTTTTAGAGGCGGGCCTGGCTACGTCTATCAGTTCTTCAGCTAATTTCCTGCTCGAAACAAGTATCAGCTCAGATAATATAATGGGTTTGTATTTTGGCGGCACCACTACCAATAAAGGTTTCTCTTTTAAGATAAATGCCGTAACGGGTTCTTATGCCCTTTATAATGAAGGAGACACCACTGCAAACAGCGCCACACCTGTACTTAACTGGACAGTTAGTAATGCCATATGCGCAAGCCTTAATATCCTGAGATTGGAACAAGTGGGCAACCTCTGGAATGGCTACATCAATAACACCCAGGTTTTTTCCACTACGGCACGTCCTTTAGTTGGCAATAGTGTTGGTTTTATTATGATTCCCGGCACAAACGGACAGGCAGACTACCTTGATATAAAATGGTAAAACCCTAAATCCCTAAAGAGACTTTACACGCTTTCTCTACTTATTTTGCCGAATTGCTCGAATTTGATGCGGTGCATTTTATTTCTGCGTTTTTCCACTATCATCATAGGTATCCAGATAAACGCGTACATGATGCCAGCTACCCCACCCAAAGACGGGCTTATTGCAGCAACAATAATAGACGCGATCCCAAACAACATCGCTATCAAATGATTGTATAATGTTGTCTTTGCCTCAAATGCCTCACTGTCTGTAAGCTTTAAATCATCCTTTTTCCGAAGAGCATGTTTATACATCAAAATAAATAAGAGAGAAATAATCGCATAGCCCCCACTATAGATATACATCAACTTTGATACCTGAACATCGCTAATTCCAGAGAACTGATGTTTCCACATCAACTGCACAATGAGCGCAAATAAAAATTTTAAGGGATATACAAAATACAATACCATAAAAATTAAAGCTGCGTTCAAATTATAGGTATATGAGTCGTGCAGTCCAAATCTTCTAAAAAAAACATATTGCGCTGACCAGAAACTAAAAAGCATCAAAAAAGAAAATCCAAATGGTATAAACCCGGTAAGGTTTTGAAGCAGGTCATCAAACGTTTTGGGGACTTCCAGCGAAACGATCAACAGGGTTACTGCAAATGCAAAAACTGCATCGCTAAATGCTTCAATACGTGTTACCTCATGGCTTCTCCAGGCTATACGGTCTTTCTGCTCTTTCTTTTTGGTATTGATATGCTTACGAAACATGCTGAAGGTATTTTCTACAATGTAACAAATGTATAGTAAAGATTAAAATACCCTTAGGATGCCTCTTTAAAAAACTAAGATTGTAAATTAGCATAAGCATCTATGGCAAACGAAGAAGAAAATAATCAGGAACATGTAAATCCAAATGTGGAATTTACACCTGTCGGGTCGAAACGGGAGGCTGTTTTCCTGGAAGGACCGCATCCACGCTGGGAGGAATTTAGCTTCCTCCTGCATGTAATGTCGGAATTTGTAAGAGGTTTCCGCAAACTGCATTTTGTAGGGCCATGTGTAACCGTGTTTGGCTCCGCCAGGTTTAAGGAAACGCATCCCTATTATGAAAAGGCCCGCGAGATAGGCCGTGAAATAGTGAAACTGGGCTTTACAGTTATGACAGGTGGCGGCCCCGGCATTATGGAAGCTGCTAATCGCGGCGCTAAGGAAGAAGGCGGGCGTTCCATTGGTTGCAATATCGTATTGCCCAAGGAACAAAAGCCTAACCCTTATCTTGACCGCTGGGTGGACATAGATTATTTTTTCATCCGCAAGGTTTTGCTTAGCAAATATTCTTACGCTTTTGTAGTAATGCCCGGCGGATATGGCACTATGGATGAATTTTTTGAAGCAATAACTTTAATACAAACAGGGAAGTTCCAAAAATTCCCTGTAGTATTATTCGGAAAATCTTTTCACGAAAAATTGTATAGCTATCTGCAGAAAATGGTTACTGAACAAACTATAAGCCCGGAGGACATTAACCTTTTCCTGTATACTGATTCTGTAGAAGAGGCTATGCAGCATATAGCCAAACATACATTCGACAATTTCGGTTTGAAAAAAAGGAGGGCCATAAAACCCATCGCCGCTCTGGGCGAAAGCAAGCCGAAAAAAACAGAGGCTGCAGCAAAATAATTTCTAAATATGCTTGTAACACTCAACACGGAAGAACTGAAAATTGAGATTGCGGCAAAAGGTGCTGAATTGCAAAGCATTTGCCACAAGCAGCACCAATTAGACTATTTATGGAATGGCAATCCCGCTTTCTGGAGCAAACACTCGCCTGTCTTATTTCCTTTTGTGGGCCAGTTAAAAGACGATACTTATTTCTATAAAGGAAAGGCATACCATTCCAACAGGCATGGCTTTGCAAGAGAAAAAGATTTTATCATAGAACATGCAGAAGCAGCAAAAGCTACTTTTTTATTAATAAGCAGCGATGAGACAAGGAAAATTTATCCTTTTGATTTTGAGTTTCACATCCACTACAGCGTGGAAGGAGCAACACTTACCGTAACTTATGATGTGCTGAATACCGGCGCTGAAACAATGTACTTTTCAGTGGGTGGCCACCCTGCATTTAAAGTGCCTTTAGTGATAAATACTGTTTATTCCGACTATTACCTGGAATTTGAACATGCAGAAACCACCTCAAGAATGGCTTTACAAAACGGTTTGATAGCTGGTCCAATTCCCTTTCTGCACTTCGAGAAACATTTGCCATTATCACACCAGCTTTTCCATAATGATGCTATTGTGCTAAAAGGACTTGAGTCGGGGAAAGTTTTATTGAGGAGTGAGAAGACAAATCATGGACTTGGTTTTGATTTTGAGGACTTCCCCTACTTAGGCATCTGGGCCGCCAAAGACGCGGATTTTGTATGTATTGAACCCTGGCATGGTATTGCAGATTCTATACATCACAATGGCAATCTGGAAGAAAAGGAAGGGATTATCCATTCAGAACCGGGACATCGCTGGCAGGATAGCTGGAGTATTAGCTGCTGGTAACAACAACCAATGTTATTTGCCCCTGCCCTGGAAAATAACATTCAGGGTATAAAGCATGATCTTCACATCAAGGGCAAGAGAGCAGTTCTCAATATAGAGCAGGTCATACTTCATGCGGTCTATCATTTGCTCCACATTTTCTGCATAGCCATATTGCACCATACCCCAGGATGTAAGACCGGGTTTTACCTTGTGCAGGTACTTATAATGGGGGTGTGTCTGGCTTATTATATCTATATAATATTTGCGTTCAGGGCGAGGGCCTACCAGCGACATATCGCCTATAAGAATGTTAAGGAACTGTGGCAATTCATCAATGCGCCATTTACGCATAAACCGGCCCCAATTCGTTATCCTCGGGTCAGCTTTGCTGGATAGTAATGGTCCATTAGTTTCCGCACCCACGTACATAGACCTGAACTTATAAATATTGAATGGCTTACCAAACAGGCCTATTCTTTCCTGCTTATAAAGTATGGGGCCCGATGAAGAAAACCGTACACATATTGCCGTAATAAGAAAGACCGGCGAAAGCACCAGCATGGCCACAAACGAAAAAGCAATATCAATAAATCTTTTACAAACCCGCTGCCAGTCCACCATCAGGTCGGGATGTATATGTATCAGCACCGCATCATATACATTGCTCGTTTTTACCGAGCCCGAAATAATGTCATAAATATCAGGGAGTAATTTCACCACCACAGGCCTGTAGCATAGTCTTGTAATAATGTTCTCCAGCAAATGATGTTCGGACGAATCCACGGCTACAATTACTTCCTCTATCTGGTTTTCATCAATTATATTTTCCAGTTTGGAGAGATGACCGAGCTGGGGCAGGTAATTGGTCATGCCATTGCTGGCTTCTTTGTTGGAGTAAATAAAGCCTTTGAAAATGTTTCCCAGCACTTTGGGGTTTTCCTTAACCTGTTTATATACATTGATGGCCTGCTGGTTACCACCGATTATCAATGTATTGAAACCCACTTTGCCGGAGATAAGATTGCTCTTTACCTGGTTAAGTATCAATAAACGAAAGATAAGCGTATAGGCAGTGTGGATAAGCAGGTAATGCCCGGTCATCCTGATAAAATAGGAATAATCTTTATTGTCATTCGCAAATACGAACAAGGCTACGAATATGGAACCTATAATACAGGATATAAGTGTGCGGTTAATTTCATTTAGACGAGATTTACGATATAGGTCGAAGTAGGTGCCCGACAAGAGGTAAAGAAACAGCCAGCAGAATGGAATAACAATAACACAATTGATAAGGTCTTTAATACCGAATAATTGCAGGGCATTGGAAAAAGTTTCGTTGGATAGTATCTCGTGCCGGTATATCCAAAAGGAAAGCCATGCTATGGCAGCTGAAAAATAATCGAGCAGCAGCAATATATTTATGGCCCTTCTTTTTGTATCTACCATTTGATCAATTTACCTGCTACCAACTACTTTAACATTATCAAGCAATATGTACCCACTCGTCTGCCCGGGGGCTAGCGTCACTTTAAAATATACCTGGTAATTACCACCTGAGTAAGCCGCAGCCAAATCAGCAAGGCTTACATACATTTTCTTCCACACATCCGGAGATGCGTTAAACCCATAGAAATACGTCAAATTTTGATTACGAATTGAATCAACAACCAAAAATGCATTAAAACCAAATACCAGGTTTGCTGTTCCCTTGTAATTAAACTCGCAAAAAGCGGGGCCACCGGGCAAAGCAAAACTATCTGTTCTTATTTGTGCGCTATCGTTGATTGATTTGAGCTCAATAGCTCCTGACCATTGCCCTTCAAAAACAGAATCGGGGTAATTGGTTCTGTGCATAGAAACCACATGCCCGGTGCTGCTATCACTAACGAAAGAATTTGCATCTTCAAAGTTCTCCATAAAACGAAATGTGTCTGCAAGCGCTCCGAAATAACTTGTTGTAGGGAGATAAGTTATTGTCTTCCCCGGCTGGGCAACCAAAGTGGAAGTATCATAATTGTAAAATGGATAAACAGACTCAAAATTGTACATCCCGTTAACCGTAATTCCTGCACCCAGGTTAAGAGAACCATTAGCGGTGGCAATAATCGGAATAGTTGCCGGCAGATCATAAGTGCCGACAAGTGTGCCGTTATAAGTTACCCATACCGATGTTATAGCATGAGAAGAACTACCTACCCTGCCCGGCTCTGTATTTGTAAACTTGAAGGAATCAATATGAATATAAGTGGGTATTTTTTCGGGAGGATTAATAATATTGCAAGCGCTCCACAAAATGCAAACAGGAAAAATAAAAAACAGGATGTTAAACTTCATTACGATACTATAATAATGTTAATACACTTACGTTATAACGCAGAAACCGATCAAACATTGTATGCCTCATTGTGCAAACTCATCTTTTTTAATATTTGGTGGGCCACGTCCATTGCCTGGTAGCCGTCATAGACACTCACACGCACATTTTTATTACTTGTAATAGCCTCGGCAAATTCTTCCAGTTCCATGCGGATAGCATTTGATGGCGTGATCTGCGGCAATTGCACAGAAATATTCTTTTTCTCCCCATTGCCCATTTCTATGGGAAAGTCCATCATGCCAGGTGCTGCACCCGGCTCCTTCATGCGTATTATCTCCGTTTTCTTTTCCAGAAAATCGATCCCTATATAAGCGTCCCGCTGAAAGATGCGCATTTTACGCATTTTTTTAAGCGAAATGCGGCTGGAGGTAAGATTGGCAACACATCCGTTATCAAATTCTATCCGGGCATTTGCTATATCCGCTGTTTCACTTAATACCGATACCCCGCTTGCTGAGATACGCATCACAGGCGATTTTACCAGGTGCATTACAACATCTATGTCATGTATCATCAGGTCGAGAATGACAGATACATCGGTGCCCCTTGGATTAAATTGTGCCAGCCTGTGTGCCTCTATGAACATAGGTTGCAAAGACTGGTTGCCCAAGGCAAGGAAAGCAGGATTATAACGCTCCACATGGCCCACCTGGCATTTTACATTGGCCTCCTTTACCAGCTTCACTAATTCCTTTGCTTCTTCCAGTGTATGTGCCAGCGGTTTTTCGATAAAAACGTGTTTGCCGGCCTGCAGGCATTTTTTTGCGATCTCGTAATGCGCCGTAGTAGTGGAGACTATATCCACGGCATCTACTGCATCTATAAGTGATTCAATATTATTAAAACGTGGCACCTGGTATTGGGCAATGGCCAAAGCTGCCTGGTTATCATCAGGGTCATAAAAACCGGTAAGCTCTATGCCTGCAATTTCCTGCCATTGCTGCATGTGGATCTTGCCGAGATGGCCGGCACCAAAAATTCCGATTTTTAGCATGTAAGCCGCTTTTATAGCGAATAATTATTATTTGAAAAAGACCGCTGCAAGATACAATAAACGGGGGAATATAGAGCGTAAAGAACGCAGATAAGAAATTTTAAACTCTATCCTATCATCCCTTCATCTGCCATGCTCAAATACCCTGTGCCGCAAACTATTAAATGATCTACTAATTTAATGTCCATTAATGCTGCGGCATCTTTTAGTTTATTGGTCAGTTCTTTGTCGGCTGCGCTGGCTTGTTTGTTACCGGACGGATGATTATGCGCCACAATAATACGGTTGGCATTGTATAATAATGCATTCTTTAAAATGATCCTGATATCGGCAACTGTGGCTGTTAGCCCTCCATTACTTACCATTTCGTAGCGTATCACCCGGCTGGCGTGGTTGAGGTATATCACACAAAAAGACTCATGGTTAAGGTCCTGTAATAAAGGCACGACAATTTCGGCAGCCTCGGCGCTTTTTGTTATTGTGTTGCGTTGCAAACCCTCGCTCATCTGCCTGCGGCGGCCAATTTCCAATGCGGCGGCTATTGTTATGGCCCTTGCCTCCCCTATTCCCTTTGTCTTTTTAAGTTCAGATATGCTCAACCTGCCCAATTCCAGCATATTGTTGTGGGCTAACAATAATATCTCTCTTCCCAGTTCGACGGCTGATTTTTCTTTGGTGCCGCTGGATATAAGGATAGCCAATAATTCTGCGTCCGTTAAGGCCGCTGCTCCTTTTTGCAGCATTTTTTCGCGCGGGCGCTCGTCCTCCGACCAGTTTTTTATGCTATTGGATGTATTCACTTATATCTTATTAAGATAAATTGCAAGGCTAAATAAGCCAATTCCTACTACAATATAAATTATTTCTCTTGCCAAATTACAAATTCTTAACCCCTAATTACAAACAAAACTTAACTTCGCTGTCAAATTCTAAACTTGTGCCAGCAAGCATCACGTATTTGCCATATAGCGATACCGGCTATTTTTCTAAACTGATTACCGATTACCTAAAAAATGAGCCTGGCTTAAAAGAATTTTATACCTACCCCTTTAATACTGAAGGCATTTCCGCGGCTATACAGGAACGCAAAAAACACCCTGTAAATCGCGAAGCTTTAGTCCAAACGCTCAACCATCAATACCAGCACTTATCCAAACACCAAAATGTAGAAAACAACCTTAGCCTTTTAGCGAACGAAAATACTTTTACTATTTGCACGGCCCACCAGCCTAATTTACTTACCGGTTACCTGTACTTTATATACAAGATCATCCATGCCATAAAACTGGCAGAAGAGTTAAAACAATTGCATCCGGATAAAAATTTTGTGCCTGTATATTATATGGGCACAGAAGATAACGACCTGGAAGAGCTTGGCACCTTTCGCTATAACAAAGACAAATACATTTGGGATGGCAATGGGCAAAAAGGCGCGGTGGGCAGAATGGATACCAAAGGCCTTAAAGGTTTACTGAGTGAAGTATTTAAGCTGTTTGGCCCACCGGGCGCTAATTGTGAGGAGTTGATAAAAATACTTTCAAAGGCCTACCTGCAGCACAAAACCATTGCCAATGCCACACAATTCCTGGTAAATGAATTATTCGGCCGCTTCGGGCTCATCGTGCTGAACCCGGACGAAGCGATTTTCAAACATGCCATACTGCCCATTATTGAGGATGACCTTTTGAACCAAACAGCTTACTCAGCTGTATCTTCTCAAATAGAAAAACTCTCCGTACACTATCATGCGCAGGCACAACCCCGTCCAATCAATCTGTTTTATTTAGACGAGCAGCTACGCGAAAGGATAGAACAAAAAGGAGATAGCTGGATTGTAGTCAACACAGATATTAAATGGACTAAAAAAGAACTGATAGAGGAACTGAACCTGCACCCCGAGCGTTTTAGCCCCAATGTGATACTTAGGGGGCTTTTGCAGGAAAGCATTTTGCCGGATATTGCATTTATCGGCGGTGGGGCCGAAGTATCCTATTGGTTGCAGTTAAAGTCTTTATTCGCTCATTATAAAGTTTTCTATCCTGCCATCTGTTTGCGCCAGTCTGTGCTATGGATAAATATTTCACTATCAAAACTAGGCACGCAATTACAATTCTCTGTAGCTGATATTTTTAAACCCGGGGAACTTCTTATAAAGGAGTACATTACAAAAAACAGCGGAGATAAATGGCAGACAAATGTGGAAACTGCTGAGATTGAAAAAATACTGAATGGCCTGAAAGAAAAAGCATCGACACTGGACCCTACGCTCAGGGCTTCTTCAGAAGCTGTACTGAGCAAAATAAAATATCAATTGCAAGTGCTGGAGAAAAAAATGCTGCGGGCCGAAAAGAAAAAAATGCAGGTGCAGGTGCTAAGGATCAATAAATTGAAGACCGAACTGTTTCCCGGCAAGGGTCTGCAGGAAAGGGTTGAAAATTTCTCATCCTATTATCTTCAGTATGGCAGTTCTTATTTCGATACACTTAAAGACGCCATGCAGGCAACAAAAGCGGAATTCGTTGTGATAGAAGAAAACTGATCTGCGGCATGTTTTTTGCTATCTTATTACATACATTTGTACCATCATTAAATTTATATGTCTTATGAAACAAAGAATAACGCTTTTTTTATCCTTTATTTTTGTTGTAATATTTAATTCCCCATCTTTTGCAGCACCTCCTCTACCCACACCCACGCTTCCGAGTTTCGATCTTGGAATAAAAGCAGGAGCAAATTTTGCTTCATTAAGTGGCACACAATGGCAAGGCACCATGCAGGCAGGTTTTACCGGCGGCGCTTTTGTAGGCATCCGCATAAAAAAAATAGGCGTGCAGGTAGAAGCGCTTATCAATTCTGCAAAATATAATGGGGCAGATATATTGTCTGGTACAGATTTTAAAACGACCAATCTTGATATCCCGATATTATTTCAATACAAGATCATCCCTATGCTATGGGTGCAGATAGGGCCGCAATACAGCACCGTTATATCTGCCTCCTCATCCGACCCAACTATATCAGACCCTAAAAGCATTTTTAAAAGCGCTTTTAACGGCGTGATTGGCCTGGAACTGAAATTGCCCATTAAATTTAATATCGGCGCACGTTATATTGTTGGCCTGTCTGATGTAAATAATTCAGGGTTTCCTGACACTAAGGCCTGGAATCAACGTTCTGCACAAATATATTTAGGGTTTAGATTTTTATAAGATCATTTATTTTTTATAAAAAGGCAGTATCAAAAAGGTTTTTATTTTAAACCTAAAATATCTCCCCCAGGTTAAGGAAAACTCCTCTTGATCCATCTATGCCCCAGGCATAATCTAATGCCACATTGGTACGGGAATATTTATTGAACTTTATTCTTAAACCCAAACCATAGCCGGGGTAAAAAACTTCGAATCTGCCGGAAGCCTGCTCTGTAAACGACTCTATATTAGTAAAGATAACGCCACCCAAAAGCCCGTTGTTTGTTATGCCAAAACGGTATTCTGCTTCTGCGTATATCATATCCCGGCCCCTGAACCTGCCTTCCGTATATCCCCTGCCCGTGTTGCCGTAAGGATCACCACCTGTGTTTGGCAATAATGCATAAGGCGGCTTATTAGGCCCCGGCGTGAACCAGTCATAGTTCCATAAGGCCAGCACATTTTTAGAACCAAAGGGCAGCTTTATAAATTTTCTTGCATCCATAACAACAGATTGCCAGTTTACATCGCTGCCTAAAAATGTAAGGTTGGGTCGATATATAATATTAAGCAGGCTGCCGCCTTCGGGATTGATGGAGTTTCTGCGGGTATCATATAAAAAACTAAAGTTAAGGCCGGATACAATGGATGTGGGGATGATGCCATATTTTTCAAAATCGGTCTCTTTGCCGGCAGGCGGGTTCACTTCATGTACATTCCATAGGTACTCATAATCGTAACCAAGGCCATAATAAAGGTCTTTGCCAAAAGACCTGAAAACAGTGGTATAGAGCCGGATGCTAGAATAATTGATAGTATATCCGTCACCTAATTGGGTATAGCCCCCCAGGCCATAAGTGGCTTGTGGAAATTGTACGTAATGCCAGTCTGCCTGTATATTATACTTGTTATTGTTGGTCCACATATTGGCCTGTATAGGAAAAAGGAACTGGTGGTATTGGGTATAATTAAGGCTGGTAGTGATGCTGGAGATATTGGCGTTTTCGGGGTTGCCGGTATAAAAGGCCAGGTTAGAAATAAGCGAGGCCTCAAACCCTGTTTGCAGGCTGTAACCAAAACCGGGCACGGGCGATGCGAAAACCTTATCACTTCTTTTTGCCAGTGTATCAGGCTTGCGCAACTCGTTTTTACCAATAATAGCAAGCCCTATATCTATAAGGTCAAGATTTGTGTAGGATGAAAGTTTGACTTTCTTTTTTACAGATGTATCAATGTCCGGTTTGGGCGGCGCCTGTACTTCGTGCGCGGCCTGGGCTCTGGCCATATTGGTAAATAGCATAACAAGCAATACTATTTTGCATATAACGACTCCTATAATATTATGCCTGTTTATCATCAGTCCAAACGAATGCAAAGCAATTTTTTTTATTAAAAATACGCTATTACATTTTAGATTTGCCCCGAAGAATTTAAATTATCTTAAGCATCCTACTCTTATAATATTACTATGTCAAAAAAACATAAGGCCCGCCCTGATGGATTGGTTTTCTCAACCAACCAGGATTATATGAATGATTTCCCGGAAGAACAGCCTGCCGATACATTACCCAAGAATCAGCAAAAACTCAGGGTAAGGCTGGACACCAAACAGCGAGCAGGGAAAGTGGTAACGCTGATAGACGGATTTATTGGCACTAATGATGATATGGAAAGCCTTGCCAAACAACTTAAAACCAAATGTGGCACGGGGGGAAGCCTAAAAGATGGTTTTATTATAATACAGGGCGATTATAAAGAAAAGATCATTGCGTGGCTTAAAGACTGGGGCTATACACAAAGTAAATGATGCCCCGCCCGCAATTTGAATTACAACAATGATAAACTACTTTTGCACAATATTATATACAACATGATGCTACAGGATATAAAACCACTTAATGAAAAGGAAACCCGTGGAGGATTTGGAGAAGGTATTGTTGAAGCGGCCCGCCGCAATCCCAATGTGGTTGCGCTTACCGCCGACCTTGCCGGATCTCTGAAGCTTAACCAGTTTATGAAGGAATTTCCCGATCGTTTTATACAATGTGGTATAGCCGAGGCCAATATGATCGGCATCGGCGCGGGACTTACCATTGGTGGCAAAATTCCTTACACTACTACTTTTGCTAATTTCTCCACTTCCCGCGTTTACGACCAGGTACGCCAGTCGGTTGCTTATAGCGGCAAGAACGTAAAAATATGTGCGTCGCATGCAGGCCTTACCCTGGGCGAAGATGGCGCTACCCACC
>Ga0206970_10248_pt1 | contig 13121 bp, 13 predicted proteins | sample Alteio_BWOrgHeat_88_FD_152964 | JGI IMG/M metagenome (GOLD analysis project Ga0206970, IMG submission 152964) | Enriched cells from forest soil in Barre Woods Harvard Forest LTER site, Petersham, Massachusetts, United States -... | ecosystem: Environmental > Terrestrial > Soil > Temperate forest >... | reverse complement strand
GGTGGCCGGTCATCCATCAGCGGCAGCTTTAGTGTTGAAGATACCAGGGATTTGGCCAACATTTTAAAATCGGGCCGTTTAAAAGCCCCTGTACGCATTATCGGCGAAACGGTTGTTGGTGCATCATTAGGCGAAGAGGCTATCCACGACGGTTTGCTATCCTGCGTTATCGGCTTTGTGGTTGTACTTATCTTTATGTTGTTTTACTACAACCGTGCAGGTACCGTGGCCAACGTAGCCGTATTGGTAAACGTGTTCTTTTTAATGGGCGTATAAAGGGAATATTTTGTTATCGCCTGATGATTTTACATCCCACATTAACTTGGCGTTACGTGGTATAACAGCCTTCATAGCGGGGTTGTTTAATAACGAGTTGATCTTGGCAGTATCTTTTTGAGCAGCATACCCCACAACCGGGCCTGGAGCCAATTGCAACTGACCGCTGGTTTGATCGCGGTAAACGTTTGCCTGCAATAACGCGAACAGCGGGCTTTGATTAGCCGCGTCACCTTTTTTACCGGCGCTATCTGGTTTGCCTTTTAATTTATTTAACAAAGACAACGCAGCCGATTTTTTACTGGTATCAATTTTAGCAGTACTTGCAGTAGCGGCAGCAGCCGGTGTTTTTTTTGTGCTGTCGGCAGCAGCCTTAGCTTTAGCGGCTAATAATTTATCAACGCCTGCTAACACCTGGTAAAACTCGCTGTTATCAAATGTTTGATAAAACTCCAGGTTGGCCGATCCTTGTAATAGTTTACGTACACGCTCCTCGTCAGATACGCCTGGCAGTTCGATCAATATCTGGTTGCCGTGTTGTATTTGTATATTGGGCTGTACTACACCAAATTGGTCAATACGGGTATTCAATACGGTTTCGGCTTGTTTAACCGCAACATCCGCCTGGCTTTGCAGGTAAGTTTTTACTTCGCTGTCCGACGCGTTGAACTTCAGGTGCGATTCGTTGTCTTTTGTCGAAAATATCGCGGCAAGCTTACCGTTAGGTGCCAAACGCTCATATTCCGAAATAAACAACGAGATGTAATCGTTAGTGCTGTTTTTAGACAATACTTCGGCACTCGCCAAAGCCTGGTTAAAAGCAGGGTCGGTATTGTTGTTTGATAATGATTGTAACAGTTCAACCAACGATACCTGCATGGTAACATCCATACCACCCTTAAGGTCGAGACCCAGGGCTAATTTTTTAGTTTTAACATACGAGTATTTCCAGCCAAGTACCGGATATACTGGTTTCGAGTCCATCGAGTCCAGGTATGTTTTCTCTTTTAGCAAATTACCTTTCGCATAATTGCTGGCGTCATTCTCAACTTTCCGGGCTACCCACGTAAACGAAAGTTGGTATAAACACGCTATTGCCAGTAGTATGGCGAAAAATTTAATAATCCCTTTACCTTGCATTGTAAATCAAAAATGTGTAATTAAATAGTCTATAAGCTTTTTTAAACAAGACGGCAAATCTAATAAAATTTCGCAAAACGAATTTTTAAATCACACAAAATAAAAAGTTAATTGTTAAACCCGCTCCAGGGTGATAAATGAGTAGTTAAATAGGTGTTTTTCATCGGCTTGGTGGTCTTCGCGCTCGGTCTCTTTCCAGTCTTTATAATCAATCTCCGGGAAAAACGTATCGGCGGTAAAAGGGTGATGTACAATCGTCAGATAAATGCGGTTGGTAAGGTGCATAGCCTGTCTGTAAATTTCGGCCCCGCCCACTATAAATACTTCGTCCTCAGTTTTGCATAGCGCGATCGCTTCGTCTATCGACTTGACCACCTCGCAACCTTCAAGTTCTATATCTTGTCGGGTAATCACAATGTTGCGGCGTTTAGGCAGCGGCTTGCCCACCGAATCGAATGTTTTGCGCCCCATAATAATGGTGCCCCCGGCGGTAATGTTTTTAAAATGCCTCAGGTCGTTAGGCAAATGCCAAAGCAACTGGTTGTTTTTACCGATGGCATAATTGGAGGCTATGGCGACTACTGCGGTTACGATCATAATTGGGCAACATTTTTTTCGAGCCAAGCCTTTATTTCATCAAATCGAATTTGGCCGGTACTGGCTGCAATTACAAGCTTATATTTTTCATCTTCGGTGGCGCTGATATCCCGCCCATCTTCACGAAGTATTAATCGCATTAAAACGTATGAGGTTCGTTTGTTGCCATCTATAAATGGATGATTAATAACAATGCTTTCAAAAATAGCCGCGGCTTTTTCTATCGCGGTCGGATAAAGATCATTTTGATCAAAAGTAGCATAGGGTCTTCCTAATGCGGCCATCAGTGAACCTTCATCTCGTAAACCATTACCTCCTCCAGAAAGCCCTATTATTTCGTTGTGAAGTTGAATAACTTCTTTTAAAGTGATCATTGAGCAAGTCTGTTCAGTAAATTCTGGTCTTGTTTTAAAATTAAATTGATATGATCTGCTCGCGACATGTTTGAACGCGTAGGGGCCGAACTTTCCTTTAATACAAGCAAGGCCTCCAGTAACGCGGTCTCGGGTGCATCTTCCATTAATTTTTCTATCTCCGATTTTAATTCAGCTCTCGACATACACAAATATGGGTAAATTTCACCCAAAAATCAATTACAAGAAATTATCAAACCGCCACCGCACCCTTGATATGCGGCCATGGGTCATAATTCTCCAACGTAAAATCTTCAAACTTAAACCCAAAAATATCCTTCACATCGGGGTTGATCTTCATGGTCGGCAGCGGACGCGGCTCGCGGCTTAGTTGCAGCGTAGCCTGCTCCAGGTGGTTGTTGTAGATATGCGCATCGCCAAAGGTGTGTACAAAGTCGCCATAGTCCAGGTCGCATACCTGCGCCATCATCATGGTGAGTAACGCGTATGAGGCAATGTTGAACGGCACACCCAAAAATATATCCGCGCTGCGCTGATAAAGTTGGCAACTTAACTTGCCCTTTAGTTCCCCCTTCAGGGCGTTAGGGGGCTGCACATAAAACTGAAACAAACTATGGCAGGGCGGCAGGGCCATCTGGTCAACATCAGCAACGTTCCATGCCGAAACCATAATACGGCGCGAGTCGGGATTGTTTTTCAATGTTTTGACCACCTGGCTTATCTGATCAATGTGCCCGCCATCCGGCTTAGGCCAGCTGCGCCACTGGTAACCGTAAACCGGGCCCAGGTTGCCGTTGGCATCCGCCCACTCGTCCCAAATGCGTACACCATTTTCTTTTAAGTAACGGATATTGGTATCCCCACTCAAAAACCAGATCAACTCGTGAATGATCGATTTCAAATGGAGTTTCTTCGTCGTCACCAACGGAAAACCCTCCTGCAGGTTAAAACGCATCTGGTAACCAAATACGCTTAAGGTACCCGTTCCGGTACGGTCATGCTTTTGGGCGCCGTTCTCCATCACGTGGCGCATCAGGTCGAGGTATTGTTTCATATTATTTCATTTAGTCCATAGACCATTGTCTATTCCAACTACAAATAAAATTAGATTATTTTTGCCATCCTACGGATGTGTATAAATACCCGCCGTGTTAATCATTATTCATGATCAATTTTCCAATCGCCAAGATCAACATTGGTTTAAATATCACCGCCCGCCGTCCCGATGGCTATCATAACCTCGAAACCATTTTCTATCCCATCAAAATTAACGATGTGCTCGAAGTGATCCAAAGCGACGAACTGAGCTTTGAATCGTCGGGATTAGGCATTCCCGGCAGGGCAGAGGATAACCTGTGCGTAAAAGCTTACCATTTGATCAAACAAGATCACGATCTGCCACCCATCAAAATACACTTGCATAAACACATCCCCATAGGCGCCGGGCTTGGCGGCGGCTCCGCTGATGCGGGTTTCTTTATTCGCCTGCTCGATCAGAAATTTAATCTTGGTCTATCAACCGAAGTCATGATGAACTATGCCCGCCAATTGGGTGCCGACTGTGCGTTCTTTATCGAAGGTAAACCCGTGTTCGCCTTTGGCAAAGGTGACGAGTTTGAACCCGTGACTTTAGACCTTTCGCCATATCACCTGGCTTTGGTAATGCCGCCGGCACACGTATCCACCGCCGAAGCCTACCGCGGCGTAAAACCCTCCCCGGTAAAAACTTCTTTGAAAGAACTCATCCAACTCCCGGTATCCGAATGGCGCAATCACATCAAAAATGATTTTGAAGAGCATATCTTTATCAGCCAACCGCAGATCCGCGGTGTAAAAGCCGCGCTGTACAAGGCCGGTGCTTTATACGCCAGCATGAGCGGGAGCGGGGCTTCCGTTTTCGGGATATTTAAGGAGAAACCCGATCTGAAATTTTTGGAAGAAGATAACCAGGTGTTTTACGAAGTTTGATCAGTAATTAAAAAAATAAAGTCATGCCGAACTTGTTTCGGCACCCCATCCTCCAGAGCGGCTGTGCAGGGGCTGCCGCTGAGTTGTCGCTAACTCCGCTATGCAATTCAATATTCAGCGTTCAAAATTCATCATTCGATATTTTCCGGCTCAAGACTTATAACTTCTGACTCAGGGCTCACCACTAAACCCCCGCATCGTCACTCACGCCCTTACCAAAAGCCTCAACCCAGTCGCGTTCGCCGCCACCTTTGGCTACGGCTGCTAATAAGCGGTTGTGAGCAAGGGTAGCAAGCGGCATAGGAGTCAGGCTCACCTGGCTCAACTTAAGGGCAAGGCGGGCATCTTTTAAACCCAGTTTTGCTTTGAAGCCCACCGGCTCGTAAGTTTTGTTGGCAATGAGCTTGCCGTAGTTCTGATAGATCGGCGCGTTAAATAAAGTCGACCCAAAAAAGTTAGCCACGGCTACGCGGTCCAATCCATTCTTCTCCGCAAGGGTAAACGCTTCGGCCATCAGTTCCAGGGATGCGATGATCATAAAGTTACCGGCTATCTTCAGCACGTTAGCGCCGCCTACTGCCTCACCAAAATCTGTTATGCTTTGTCCAAGCGCTTCAAGTATCGGTCGCGCAGCTTCTTTTGCTTTTGTATTGCCCGATGTGCACACAAATAATTTCTTCGCCGCGGCGGCTTCCGGTCTGCCAAAGACAGGGCAGGCTATATAGGTGCTTCCGGCCTGCTCATGCAGTTTTGCCAACTCCTCCGAAGTCTCGGGCGAGATGGTGCTCATCGAAATATGCACACCGCCTCTCGGCAGCGTTTGCAACAAACCGTCCTTACCCGATGTCGCTTCTTTGACGATCTCATCTTCCGAGAGCATGGTCACTACAAAGGCCACATTCGCGGCGGCCTCAGCAGGCGTTTTACATTTGGTGATGGAGCTTTGGTCAAGCTCATCGGCTTTGCTGATGGTGCGGTTATAAACCTGCAAATGGTAACCTGCCTTGATCAGGTTTTGCGCCATGGGCGTACCCATATTTCCAAGCCCGATAAATCCTATTTTCATGGTGATTTTTTTATGTCATTGGTGACTGCAACCGCTGCCGCTGCTCAATTAATATAGTCGCGATCTTCGTCACTTAGTGTATCGGGATCATTTCCCGTCGGGTTGCTGAACGAGGGGTGCGAATCGTCAATACGGTAGGCGCGTGGACGCCCAACCATGTACCCAATAACGAAGCCCGACACAGCCATGATCAGCATAACCACCAGTCTTGAAATTACCGGGTGCCAAAACAAAATATTGAATGTTACATCGGCCGAGTTTTGGGTGATGATGATCGTCAGCAAAATGGTGGCGAGGATCAGGATAATTGTTTTGATGCGCATGGCTTAACGGTTTTATGTTTTAACGAATATGAAGCTTTTTAAAAGTTAATCAAAGCGACAGCGCGCATTAAATTGTTGGATGCCCACGGATCGGTTTTTTAGAGCGAACTGCTTTTGGCCGCCCAGGTGATTTTGGTTTTGGACGCTGCGGCGCTGACCAAATTTTTTAAGGGTCGGCTGAGACCTCTTTTTTTGCGGTTCGGATTTTGAATTTTTTTTTCGTTGTTATCCGCGTCAGAATTGACGTGCGGAAAAGGGGGGATGTACCCTGCGAAATTTTTAAAAATGGCAGGTCGATTTCAATACACTAACCACCGCTTTTTTCGCGAAAAAAGTTTTTGTTTATATTACAATATCTAATTGTCTGAAAATAAGTATTTAAAAGCCATTTTTTGCCCACCCTGTCAATTAGTTATATTTTTTGCTAAAATATTTAGTTTTTAAAAATTACTAAAAGCGCCATCTATATAACATTACACTTTCGTTGATGATAATAAATAGCTGATTAACAGGTATAAATAAAAATTTGTAAAAATCGTAAATTTTGATTTTTTTCGACTTGTATTGAATGAATTTGAGCCAAAAGTGTCTCCATTTAGCTATTTTTTCGTTTTAGCCAAAATACACTTAGTGAAACTTGATTTTTGCACCAGATCGATTATCTTCATGGTAACGAGGGACTTATATTCCGGCTTGATTTAGAGGGGCTTAAATCGCTTTAAAACGAGTGGTCTGTATACGGCAAAACCTTACCCCTACCCCGGGCAGTATTTTAAAGTGAGGCAAAAAAGAAGATAATTACGACTTTCTGCGCGCGGTGATCCGACGCCTTACAATTGGGAAAAGGAAGATGGTAGAGAGAATGATGACCGCGCCAACCCAGAAACCGGTCGTCATTTTTTTGAGGTCGCCAAAAAAAACAAAGGCCATGATAATGCCATACACCGGCTCCAGATTGGTAACCAACGCCACCCGGAAAGCGGAGAGTTCTTTCATTACCGATACCCCGGCAACATACGCCAGCGAGGTACACACCGTACCCAGTATCAGCAGGTAGCCAATGTCGGCCGGGATGAGTTTCATGGCGCTGTTAAAACCACCGGTAAATAACAGGTAAAGTGATATCCAAAAGAGGGCGCCCGCCAGCTCATAGAAGGCGATGACCGGCGCTTCGATCCGCTTAACCTGGCGCGAATTAATGATGGCAAACAGGCTCGAAAATGCCGCACTCAGCAAGCCTAAAATAATACCCAAAGTGTATTGAGTTTCAAATTTAAAGATGAGCACAATGCCCGATATAATGAGCAAGCCGGCCAGTATTTCCAGCTTGGATATGGATACCTTATTGATGAGCGGTTCAAAAAAAGCGGTGAACAATGTCATGGATGACAGGCATACCAGCGTTACCGAAACGGTAGAAACCTGTATGCTTTGGAAGAACAATATCCAGTGCCCGCCCACCAGCGCGCCTGTAAAAAATAGCTTAAAAAAGGTGCTTCGGTCAATGGCAAATTGCACCCTGCTTAGCCTAAAATAAAGGAACAATGTGCAGAGGGCAATAAGCACGCGGTACCAAACAAGGTACACCGCATGCACATGTATAACCGCGCCAAGTATACCGGTAAAGCCCCAGATAAAAACCGTAAAATGTAGTATAATGAGGTTTTTGTTGAGCCCGGTTTTGGTACTTAAGCGCTGCATTATTTTGGTGCTTTACGTAGCAGGTAATAGCCTAATAGGCCAAATACGACGTTCGGAATAAACACCGCTATGATGGGCGGCATGCCACCTTTGATGGAAAATACAAGCGCAAACTGCTCCACAATGATGTACGCGAAGCACAAAAAGAAGCCTATCCCCAACGGTAAACCTACGCCGCCACGCACCTTGCGCGAGGCCAGCGCGACGCCAATGAGCGTCAATACAAAGGATGCTAACGGGTAAACAAAGCGCTTGTATTTTTCAAAAAGCATGTTGTTTACCACGCCTGTACCACGTATCTCTTCCTTTTTGATGTTGTTGTTCAGCTCCTTCATCGGCATGGCCGAGTAGATGTTATCGTGCAAAACAAAGTCGGCCGGCACCATTTCGAGTATGGTATCTTTCTTGGCTGCCTGCCATATCATCCTTTCTTTTAAACCGTTAACATAACGCACGCTATAGTTCCTTAACGACCATAAATGCTTTTGCGGAGTTGATTTGACAGAGTCGTATACAATACTATTGGCTACCCATTTTTCTTTCAGCTCGTCACCCTTAAATTTTTCCATCACAAACCCCGAACCTGTGTGGCTATTGCTATCGAAAGATGCCATGTACACAAAGGTTTGCTTATCCACCTGCTTATCCAGTTGGATGTGTACATCGCTTTTGGTAGGGTCTTCAATTACAATATAACGATTCTCGAAGGTGATCTTTAACTTATTGGTGAAGGGGATCAAATACAGGTCGGCAAAAAATGATACCGTAAATATGAGTGTCGCGCAGATAAAATAAGGCCGTAAAAAGCGGTTAAAACTTGCCCCGCTGCTTAAAAACGGAACGATCTCGGTTTGGTTGGCCATCTTAGCCGTGAAGAAGATCACCGCCAAAAAGTTGATGAGCGGCGACAGCATATCGATATAAAACGGGATACAACCGGCGTAGTATTGAAATATGATATCGTTAAGACTAACGTTGGGCTTTAAAAAGTTATCCAGCTTTTCGGATACATCAAAAACAATGATCACCACCACAAAAATGGCAATGGTGAAAACAAAAGTACCCAGGTACTTTTTAATGATATACCAATCGTAAACCTTAATAAACCTATTGAGCATGTGTTATTATAAGCGTTGTGCCAATGTTTTTACCATTTTGTTCTTCCAGTCGTAAAACTCGCCGGCTATTATTTTTTCGCGGGCTTGTTTTACCAGCCACAGGTAAAAATGCAGGTTGTGCAGCGTAGCTATCTGCGCGCCAAGCATTTCGCCCGAATGGATAAGATGACGAAGATAGGCTTTTGAATAGCTTATATCCGCAAAAAGATCGCTTTCGTCATCAATGGCCGAAAAGTCGTTCTTCCATTTTTCGTTTTTGATGTTGATGATGCCGTTCCTGGTAAATAACATACCATTGCGTCCGTTACGCGTAGGCATTACGCAATCAAACATATCCACACCTAACGCAATATTTTCCAGAATATTGACCGGCGTACCCACACCCATCAAATAACGGGGTTTATCCGCAGGCAGTATATCGCAAACTACCTCGGTCATCGCATACATTTCTTCGGCAGGTTCGCCAACCGACAGGCCGCCAATGGCATTACCTTCACGCCCAAACGAGGCTATGGTTTCCGCCGATTTGATACGCAGATCCTTATAAACCGAGCCTTGCACTATCGGGAAGAGTGTTTGGCTGTAACCATACTTAGGTTCAGTACTGTCAAAACGGTCGCAGCAGCGTTTTAGCCAGCGGTGCGTCATATCTAAAGAGCGGCGCGCGTAACCGTACTCGCAAGGGTAGGGTGTGCATTCATCAAAAGCCATGATAATGTCCGCACCAATGGTGCGTTGTATATCCATTACGCCTTCGGGCGTAAAAAGGTGTTTTGAACCATCAATATGCGAGCGAAACGTAACACCTTCCTCTTTTATTTTGCGCACTTCGGTTAACGAGTACACCTGGTAACCACCACTATCAGTTAAAATAGGCTTGTCCCAGCCGTTAAATTTATGCAGGCCGCCCGCTTTTTCAATGGTATCCAAACCAGGCCTTAAGTACAAATGGTAGGTGTTACCTAATATGATCTCGGCTTTAATGTCGTCGTGAAGTTCGCGCTGGTGTACTGCTTTTACCGTACCTGCAGTGCCCACGGGCATAAATATAGGTGTTTGTATGGTGCCGTGGTCCGTGGTTACCTCGCCCGCGCGGGCCTTTGATAGCGGATCGGTCGTAGTTAGTTTAAATTTCATTTATTTTGCAAAAATAGAAAATAATGCCCTTATTTAGGTGCCGAATAATTTTATCAACAACAGTGGTATTTGATTGAATTTTAAGAAATTTGCATGTTTTAAATTTATACCCCGATTTTGGAACTTTACGTATCGCTGTCATTATTTGTTGTTTTTTTAGCCTGTTTCATCATCCAGTTATATTTCCTGATAGTTGATCATAAACGCTTGGCCGGTTATAAGCCGCAGGAAGAGCTCCCAGATACCCATACACCTGTTTCTGTTATCATTTCCGCACGTAACGAGCACGATAATCTGCAGCAGAACCTTCCCGTTATTTTAGCCCAAAATCATCCTGATTTTGAAGTTGTGGTAGTTAACGATTGCTCATACGATCAGTCGGACACGTTGTTGCGCGATCTTGAAAAGCAATATTCTAAACTTAAAGTGGTTACCATTACCGAGCATGCCCGGTTTAAAACAGGTAAAAAGTTTGCCATAACCCTGGGCATTAAAGCGGCCAAAAACGAGCATTTGCTTTTTACCGATGCCGATTGCCAGCCCGCGTCCGAATATTGGATAACCCGCATGACGGCCCATTTAAACGATACTACCCAAATCGTTTTAGGGTATTCGCCTTATAAAAAGCATGCTGGTTTTTTAAATTGGTTTATCCGTTTCGAAACTTTAAAAACCGCGGTCAATTATCTTTCTGCAGCTTTGGCGGGCGATGCGTACATGGGCATTGGCCGTAATTTGTGTTATACCAAAACAGTGTTCTTTAAAAACAAAGGTTTTGCTTCGCACATGCACGTCATGTCGGGCGACGATGACCTGTTTGTAAATCAAAACGCAACGCCCGATAATACCGTAATAGAGATACACCCCGATGCACATACCTGGAGCGATGCCAAAGATAAATTTGGTGCATATTATCGCCAAAAAAAGCGCCACATGGGTGTAGGCAAGCTTTACCAAAACAAGCACCGCAGGTTTTTAAGCCTCGATGCCATCAGCGGATTTTTCTTTTTTGTGCTCATCGCCGCCTTTGTTGTGTTAAAATTTGAGCCATGGCTGGGCGTTGGCTTGCTGGCATTCAGGCTATTGTGCCAGGTTTTAATTTACCGCCGTGTGTTTAACAAACTGCGCTGTGCCGACTTGCTTTGGTGGTTGCCGTTTTTGGATATAATTTATTATTTATATGTCAACATATTCGGCTTAATAGGTACCTTTAGTAAAACTAAGCAATGGAAGTAAATGCCAATTTTTCGGATAATGCTAAAAACGATCTGAAGTTGGTTAGCAAAGCCCGCGAGGGCGATCAGAAGGCTTATGCCGACCTGATGCACCGTTACCGGGATTCGATCTATTTTATGGCCCTTAAAATGGTGAACAATAAGGAAGACGCCATGGACCTTACGGTTGAAACCTTTGCCAAAGCCTTCGAAAAATTAGATAAATACCAGCCCGAGTTTGCTTTTAGTACCTGGCTATTTAGGGTAGGCACTAATAACTGTATCGATTTTATCCGGAAAAAAAAGCTCAATACAACGTCCATCAACGGGATGACCGATGATGATGGCGATGAAAGACCCTTGCAGATCAAATCGGATACGCTAAACCCTGAAGAAGCCTCAATGAAGAAAGAGCAGACTCAATTGCTCAAACTCATGATCGATAATTTGCCGCCACGCTACCGTAATTTAATTGTGCTGCGCTATTTTGACGAGCAATCATACGAAGAAATTGCCGAGCAACTCGATCTGCCGCTGGGCACGGTTAAGGCACAATTGTTTAGGGCCCGTTACCTGTTAGGTAATATTGTAAACGCGCGTAAACGTGATGAGATCTGATATCATAACCAAATACTTTCCCAATCTTACACCATTACAACAAAGCCAGTACGAGGCTTTGTATGACCTGTACACCCACTGGAACGAGCAGATCAACGTGGTATCCCGTAAGGATATCGACCTGCTTTTTGAGCGCCATGTACTGCACTCGCTTGGTATAGCTAAAGTAATGACGTTTTTGCCTGGCGAGCAGGTTTTAGATGTGGGCACCGGCGGCGGTTTCCCCGGTATACCTTTGGCCATCATGTTTCCCGAAACGCAATTCCACTTGGTTGACTCTATCGGAAAAAAGATAAAAGTTGTACAGGAAGCCGCTAAAGGTGTAGGCCTGACCAACGTACAGGCTACCCACGCCCGTGCCGAGCAAATACCCGGAAAGTTTGATTTTGTGGTATCGCGTGCGGTAACCCAGCTCAAAGATTTTTATCCCTGGGTAAAGGATAAATTTAGCAAAACCTCCAGAAATACACTCCCCAACGGCATACTATACCTCAAAGGCGGCGACCTGGCACAAGAGATTGCTGAATCAGGTTTAACCGTCCGGCAATTCCATTTGAAAGATTACTTCGACGAAGAGTTTTTTGAGACCAAGCAGGTGATCTATGTAAAAGGTTGATCAATAATTTGCTATTTTCACATGGTTAAATAGTAAGTTACCGCATCACCTTACCTTATGAGTGTTTTACCGAAAATTTTGCTGGTAGTTATAGCCTCGCTATTTTGCGCCTCAATATGCTATTGCTTTAACGCCTACAGCTGTAGCCGATCGCAAATCAAGACCTTACCTGATACGATAAAAAAAAATAAGCGCGTTGGCAAAAAGAGCAATTTGGAGGAGGGTTATGTCGGCCCGACATGGGACGAAGTTATGGGCGAATTATTAAAGCGGTACAAAGACACCGTAAAATTTGACGACACCTATAAATTGCCAAACGGCGATATTTTAAAAGTGAAATTCAGGCACTATTGTACGTTTGATGGCAAAATTATTATTCCTCATAGGTATTTATGGGGTGATCATAAACTGAAGAGTTTTAAAACGCATAGCTTCGAATCGTTATTGGATATCAAGCTCAATTCAAAAACAACCTTCCACGGCATCATCACCAAAAACGATTTTAAAAGTGAATTTCGTGATTCGCTAAAGCAATATGCCATACTCCAGTTTCCGTATGTTAAGGTGGTTAATGGTACAGTATTTATAACCTATACACTTGGTATACCGTTAACCGACGTAGGCAAGGGTGTTAAAATGCAGGTTGATATTAACGGCATTAAAACGATCGTTCCCGAACAAGTTCCGCTATACAAGCAAAAGGCTATAGCAACACCGGCCAGCCCTGCTAAAATAATGGCAGCTTTATTTGGTAGTTATAATTCCAAAACCAAAACATCAACATGGGCGTGCAACAACAAAGCGTTGTTGAATAAGTTTAACGTGCCAGCGAATACCTTGTTTGTATCAAAACCGGCTTTTATAGATAGTGTAAGCTTTGACAATGGAGGAAAAGAGTTGCTTGTGATCACGGCATCACGCCCCAACGACGATGATCATGCATGTCACGGTTGCCCTGCGCAATTGGAATATT
>Ga0206970_10245_pt1 | contig 13217 bp, 16 predicted proteins | sample Alteio_BWOrgHeat_88_FD_152964 | JGI IMG/M metagenome (GOLD analysis project Ga0206970, IMG submission 152964) | Enriched cells from forest soil in Barre Woods Harvard Forest LTER site, Petersham, Massachusetts, United States -... | ecosystem: Environmental > Terrestrial > Soil > Temperate forest >... | reverse complement strand
CCATTATGTTCAACAATTTCGGTTATCATTACGAGGTGGCGCGCAACGGGCAGGAAGCGATAGAACGATTTTCTCCCGGCAAATATTCCATCATTCTGATGGACGTGGAGATGCCGGTCATGGATGGCTATGAAACCACGCGCCATATTCGCGGGTTTGAAAAAGCGAAAGCTTCCCCGCCGATCGCTATTATCGCCATGACTGCTCATGCCATGAAAGGCGACAAGGAAAAATGTATCGCGTCGGGAATGGATGATTACATTGCCAAGCCATTCAATCCCCATCAGTTACAGGCGATACTGATCAAGCATCTTAAGAAAAGCGGCAGTGACAAAGCGGCATGAAAAAGGGAGCCAGCAGCCCTCCACTTTTTTAATGATGCCTGAAATCCTTACCCTGAATACCCTGTTTTCCATTTCACCGGCTTCGGCTTGGGGTCTGTGATTATAACCGTGTGCTGCGCAGAACTCCTTTCCTGGGCAGTGCTCTCACCAGCTGTACGACGTTTGCGGCGGACAGGCGCTTTTATTACTAGCACAAGCTGATTACATTTGGGGCAGGCTACTGGACGCTTATTAAGATCATAGAAGCGAGTAGCGCAGCTTGAACAAGTGTGCTTGAGACCGCGGTCGGGAATGATTGCCATGTTAGAACTCTTCCGGTTATAGGGTTGGATTCGCCTTGATCTCCGTCACTACTTCTTCCATAGAAACGGCATGGGTGGAGGTTTCGTTGTCTTTGTGGATGTGGGTGGCCAGACTCTGATAATCCTTTTGCAAGGAGTGGATTTCTCCTTCGCTTAAATCTTCGATGCTGATCATGCGGTTATTGGCGCCGTGCAATGCGGCAATGATCTCACTCAATTTAATCTGCATCGCCAGCGAGTTTTTATTCTGCGAACGCTGGATTAGAAATACCATAATGAACGTCACGGTGCCGCTGGCAGTTTTCATTATCAACTGCCAGCTGTCTGAGAATTGCAGGAACGGGCCGGATACCAGCCATACCGAAGTAAATCCAATGGCTACAAGATAAGCCCACGGACTCCCTGCCCAGCGGGCCGAATGGTAAGCAAGATTTTCAAGGAACTTAGCATTCTCGGGATGTGCGGTCATAGGTTATCATTGCATTTGATGGATTACCTACGGTCGTGATTGTCATTATTGCGAGCGTCATGTTCCCTATGACCGCGCTCTTCTTGCTGTCTGTGCGCCCAATAGTCATTATGCCGGTGCCGATGATGGTCATAATGTTCCGAAGGATAATCCGGAGCTACTGCATAATAGCCAGGCTCTGCATATACAGGCTCGCCCAAATTTATGCCTACCGAAATCTCCGCATTGGCTGAGTAGCTGGTGAGCAGGCACAGCGCGCCGCTCAGAATGATTATTTTCTTCATACATTTCTCCATTGATAGGGTTTAAAAACACGCTGATTTGCCAACGTGTTTTTATCGTTATTACTGTTGGGTAGTTTCAGTTTTACTTTCTACCGTCTTGCCATCTACGGTCACGGCCTGGCTGGTTTCCACCATGCCCTCCTTGGTCTTTTCGGTATTGGAAGTTTTAACGGTACTCTTGTTGAAAAGGCCTTTAGGATCGGTCACTTTTTTAGTGGTCGTGCTTTTATCCGTGTCGCCACTGGCATCGACGGCAACATTCGCGTCCTTTTCAAAGCTGGTGGTGCCATTGGCATCCGTCTTGGTCGTTATGTCCTTCTCGGCATAATTACCTTCCGAATCCTTCTGGATTTTGCTGGTGGATTTATAGTTATCCTTAGTACCTTCCACATTTTTGCCATTCACCGTTTTCGTATGGGTGGTGGTAACCATGCCGTATTTAGTCTTTTCCGTATCTTTGGTCGCTACCACATGCTTGTTGCCAAGTCCTTTGGGATCAATCACACTTTCCGTGGTCATGGTCTTATCGGTATTGCCCTTGGCGTCCACTTCGATACGCAGATTCTTTTTAGAGCTGGTGGTGGTGCCGGCGGCATCCGTTTTTGTCGTTACGTCTTTTTCATTGTAATTGCCGGCGGAATCCTTTTCGATCTTGGTATCGGATTCATAGGTTTCCTTATCGGCGGCGAAAGCGGCGGCACTCAAAGCGAAACATGCTGTGGATGCCAATAGAATGGATTTCATGTGCATATTCATATTCTTTCTTTCTAAAGATGTGGTGGTTTTGGTTAAATTCACTTTGGCTTATAGTGACGACTTGCCATTGCGGCCTGAGCCTATGTGGGCGATCAGACTGAAGACAAAAAGCACGACAAAGATAAGCGCCAGGAATTGAGCAATCCCGGCAAAGTCGGCAGCTAAGCCGCCAAATCCTAGAAATGCAGCAAGCACGGCCAGGATAAAAAAAGTAATGACATAATTTAACATAAACATTCTCCTATTGGATCCTGAGCATCGCAAAGCGATTGCGCAGGATCAGGTTTAAGTCCTTGTCCTGTGCAGCCGCTGGCGCGGCTCACAGGATTCTATTTAGCGCCAAATCGGTTTGCCGAGATTGACATCTTTACTACTGGTCAGCGCACCGGTAGCGCCGCCAACCGCGCCGCCTATCAGAGCGCCATCCACCGGGTCACCCCCGAGAACGGCACCGCCGACAGCGCCGACACCGGCACCGATGCCAGCGCCACTTAATGCACGGTCGCCCGTACTCTGGCCACACGCGGCGAGTAACGTCAGCGCCGTAATGGCCACCATCGTATGTTGTAACTTACTCATAAAACTCTCCTTGGTTAATGTTACGGATGATTCCTCATGCATGGTGCATGTTGACCGAATCAGCCGCCGTAAATGACGTAGGCTCCGGCCGGCACGCGGGAGCGGATATCGTTGCAGGATTCAACAGGGGGCTGATTGACAAGATCGCGCTGCGTAAACCACACACGGCACATGCCGCGCGGGGGAAACATATCCTGCGGAACGCTCAGGCCGCCGTTCTGATCGATGTAATAACCATTATAATCATAATAACCGCGGCGGTCATACGTATATGCCGAAGAATTATCATCACGGTAATCATGGGTTCCGCCAGGAAGAGGGGCGTGTGAATGATTGGCGTTATTGGGATTATTGGCGATCCAGTTGCCGTTGGCATCGTAATAGCCAGCATCGGGCGTAGCGCATGCGGAAAGCAGCGATAAAAGAGAAATACAGGCAAGGGAGATTACAGTACGCATAAAAACTCCTGTTGTTTAGAGTGAGTAGGCTTGTTCTTGGAGGTACAGCACGAGTCCTCCCTATGAGCAGAAGCTAAAGGAATGCCTGTAAGGTTGCGATAGGGTTAAGAAGATTATGTATAAGGCGGGCGTAAGGCTTGAACTTATTCAGATTGGACCACCACGGCTTCCAACAGATTGCCGTCGTCGTCATGGCGCATAGTAAGAATACGGGCTTGCTGCCAGGCCACGACTTTTTCTACTGGTATTCCATACAATTGTCCGAGATCGGCGGCGCTTGCCAAATAACTGAATTGCCGGCGTTCATTGCCGCGAAAACGGATCTGGCTGTAAAGCGCCCAGCCGATGAAAACAACGCTGTTGATGGCGATAATAAACAGATACCAATCCAATGTGTTAAGAGTGCCTGAAAATCTCAGTGCTTCAGGGCTGTTATCGAAGAATACCCAATGGAGAAAAAAGAAAGCATCCCTGATCAGATAAAAATAGAGAAGCCACAACAATACCGTCAGTATGCGGTCGCGGATGCGAACCCACGCCGGTACGCTTTTTGGCACGTCGATAATCAACGGATTTTCCATCTGAACCCCCTATGCGGGCTGACCCAATGTGCGCGCTTGCCGGGGCGCTTGAACAAGGCTTTGGGGAAACCGACCACCGCCGTTAGCATGGTGATGATCCAGAAGGCAAACGGGTACCAGACCATCCACAGCATCGTTTTGTACAGGTGCCGTTCGTACCGCGATTCGATGGTCAAAGCGACCATCGACTGGGTAAGGTTAACCGTGGCCAGCAAAAGCCCCCAGAATCTGGGTAAAATATTGGGCACAATCAGCCACGATGGCAGCGGCAGGATTAAACCGACCGCCCACAGCAAAAGCGCCAGGGCAAAGGCATACGACCAGGTAACGCTCAGGCAATAGTCAAAAATCAACATCCACATCCGGTGATTGCGCCAGACGCCAATTTTGCCTACCTGCTTCAGGAAAACCTCGGCGCCGCCCTGCGCCCAGCGCAAACGTTGCCGCCACAGTCCCTTATAGGTCTCCGGCATCAGTATCCAACAGATGGCGTTGGGTTCATAATGTACGCCCCAATGGTCAAGCTGGAGCATCCAGCTGACGTCAATATCCTCGGTGACCATGTTAAGGCTCCAGTACCCAGAGCGATGAAGCGCGCTACGGCGGAAGGCGGCAATGACGCCGGACACGGTAAAAATATTGCCGTAGACGCGTTGGGCGCGTTTGATCAGCCCTATGATTGACGAAAACTCGCCTACCTGCACCCTGCCGAGCAATGTCGAGCGCGTGCGGATGCGCGGATTGCCGGTGACGGCGCCGATGCGCGGATTATTGATCAGCGGACGGACCAGATAGGCAGTCGCGTTGGGAGCGAGCACGGCGTCGCCATCGACGCAAACCAGATATTCGCTCCGCGCCACAAGAGCGCCCATGCGCAATGCCATCGCCTTGCCCTGGTTTTTCGCCAGATGCACGACGCGCAGCATGGGATATTGCGCCACCAGCCCGTTCAGCATAGGGCCGGTGTCATCGCGCGAGCCATCGTCAATGGCAATGATTTCGAAGTTTGGATAATTCTGCCGCGCCGCACTATGAATCGTCTCGGCGGCATTTTCACTTTCATTGTAACAGGGCACAAGGATAGAAACGAACGGATGATCCATAAGCGGTGGCAAAACTTCTGGCCCGGGACTGTGGCGCTCCCAATGGTAATAGAAATAGACACCCCCCACCATCCACATGCACGACATGAACAGAGGGTAAAAAAAGACGAACTCAAGCAGGATGCCGTAGGTCATCGCCAGGAAAAGGAGCGCAAAGATCAGAAAGGCACCAAAAAGTTTCTTTTTCATGGGAGATACGGGTAGGATTGGAGGGAAAAATCTTTATGTAATTCGCTGGCATCTGGGTGATTGCCTGCAACATCGTCCGGGTAATAGCCAAAATTCAACGCACCGGCGCGCGCCAGAAAACGCATCTGACCGGCAATGGTCTCGGTCGGTATCGTTCCCTCCTGCCCGTCAACCGTCGGCAAATCGAAAATAGTGTGTTGCAAACCATCCGGTCTGGCAGCAATGGTTTTCACCATCTGCCGTAACCACGGTTCATCTCCATTCGCCTGGATGACAGTGTAGTCATAGGTTTTAAGAAAACTGTCGAGCTGCTCTTTATTAATCGGGCTGGCGATAGTTCGCGCCGTCATAAGTGGCGCCCGGTAATGGCGTACATGCGCTACCAGCGCCTGAATAAAATCGGGGAGATGCGCCGCCTCTTCCGAAGAAGGCGCGTCATCGAAAAACAATCCATCGAAAGGCGCTGCACGAGCCAGGTCTTCATAGAGGCCGAGTATCTTGCGATGCTGCGCATCCGAATCGGTGTCGCCGAAATCGAAGGCAAGCAACGGCATCCAGGCAAAAACCTGCACTTTTGCCCTCGTCCGCAATTGCCATGAAACATGGTTGAACAGATCGGCTCGCATCGGCAAATAACGATTTGGAAAATAAAGCTGCTTGGCAAAGCCGGGTTTATCCGGATCGGAAAAGGCCTGAAGGAACACGGCGTTTATTTGCAGGCGATAGATGCGCTCAATCAACGCATCGAGATTCCGGCCCTGTTGCGCCGGATCCGGGTCATAGACGGTGTCAAGATCAACCTGCACCACGCGTATGGTGTGGACTGCAGGAATTTTGTCGATAGCGCCGACAAAGTCCCCGATACTGGGATTGTCCTCGACAAGGTAACGTGGCGATGCCCTGATCCTGTCGAGCGTGGCGACGCCATCCTGTAAGGTAAAGGTGATTGGCATTCCGTCAGCGGTTGCAATAGACACAGCAAAATCATTGGTTTCACCGTAGGGCCAGATCATCACCCGCGGGCGTTTACCGATTTCGTGCGCTATAATCCGCGATATCGCCGCCGTGTCGGCTTTGATGCGTTTCTCGTAAGCTTCGCCGCTTTCGTAACTGGCGGTCACGGGGTCGAAACGCCGTGTCACCATTGCCGGTTCGGTGTTTCCTTGCGGGTTGGCCAGGATATTATGATGTTGGGCGTTCGAATGCGCGGCGATTTCGACCAGGCCGGAGCGGAACATCTCCCGAACCTGATCCCAGGTTACGAAAGCCTTGCGGGATAGGGTTTCATCGCCGTAGGAAACCTCGCCATTCACGCCGTTGCCCATCCAGCTGCCGACGAGACCTAAAACCGCCGGCGCGTGAAATGCCTTGAGAACCGGGAATACGCGCGTATAAAAGCTGACGTAACCATCGTCAAAGGTGAGAAGCACAGCCTTATCGGGAAGCGGTTTGTGGCCATCCTTTGCGGCGATAAGATCATCCACCGACACGAAATGATAGCCGTTACTTTGAAGCCAGCTCAGATGCTCTACCAGCCTGGCGGTGGTTACGCCCTCATACGTCTGGTCGGGATCCTGATCTTCCACATTGTGATAGCACAGCGCCAGAAATGAGGGCGGGGGCAAATCCGCTGCCGCTGCCGGCATTATATTTATGGCAAAAATGAATATGAGGAGATAGCGGACCATCGCTAGAACCGGTAAATGAGGTTGCAGAAAAGACTAACGTCATTTTCGGGAACGCCATCGAAATCCTGTCGGGAAAAATTGATTCCTAACCCAAGCTCCAGAACATCATTGCTGCGCACGCGCTGTTCGTAGCGGACGGTGGCTGCCGGGCTGCTGCCATAATTCTGCTCCCAGTACGCGCCGGAAGTAATCCGCAGGCTGTGCTCATAGACAAGATCGTAGCGCCGGTAAAGCGTTTGGGTAATCTCGGCGCCAAATAATGCAAGAACGTCACGGCTAGGGTTGTAATATAATCGATTCTCATCCTTGCTGTTCTGGGATTCGGCCAGATCGGCGATGCCGTCAATCTTCCAATGGGGAGCGGTATATATGCGCTCCGTATAAGTTCCCGCCAGACTGCTTCTCATATTACCGTCGGAAAAAGGCATGAGCAAGCCATCGACACGTACTTCGCGTGATTCGCTGGCGCGATAGGTTGCATTGGCATTAAATGCATTAGCGGTAACACCGGCATTGAGCGCGCGCAGCGGCGTGTCACGGGAGAATATCTCGCCATAACCGCCCACTTCCCAGTAATCGTTGACAGAATAGGTTGCGTCGGCGCGTCCGCCAAGGCGCTCCTCATTATTAAAATAATTGTAGGTCGGCGCGGCACTTGCCGTCAGCCCATCACCCCTATACTCAGCGCCCACAGCGGTACGCCACAGGCTGATATTGCCTTCCGCGTTCGGTTCGGCCTCATGGGCGAAAAATTCGCTGGCGAACAGCCGCCAGTTATAATCGATGGGCGATGAATAAATTTGCGTTTCGATGCCAAAGCCATCGCCGCCTTGGGCGCTTGTTGCCGAACGGAACGCATAGGTTGCATCGACGCGCAGTTCCGCCATGTTGTGGACCTGCCATAGCCAATCGGCTTTCTGCACCTCGATATTTTCTGGAAAGCGCTGCAAAAGATCGGCTGTTTCCGCTTCGGCGGTACGATAATTTTGCAGGTCAAGGTTGGTGGAGGCTCGCCCGGTTTCGAGACTCACATCGTGGTTTTGCACCATGGCCAGGCCGATCTCATCTTGTTCCTGTGCAAGCCTTGGCCAGCCGCGCGCGGCATAGACATTCCCGAGAGCGGCGCGATAAACCGGGTTATACGGCGCGGCGTTTTCAATCGTCGATACAAGCCGGTCGGCTTTGCTTAGCTCTTCGCCATAAAACCGGGCATTTGCCGCCGCGAGATCGGCAGCATCGCGGGAAGGATTGGGCAGCGGTTCCGTAAGGCCTTTCAGGTAAATCCAGATGCTCTGGTCGGCATCCAGAGCGTCAATCTGCCGGTAGGCCGAATCGAAATCATCCAGCTCCACATAGGCATAAAAAAGCCCCATCCGGGCATCGAAATCCTTAGGATCATCTTTGATGACGCGTTGATAGAGGTCACGCGCTTCCTCAGGTTGTTTAAGATAGAGATAAGCATCTGCCACTGCCCGCAAGACGTAACTGGGGATCGCAATAGCTTGCCGGCTTAGGTCGTCATATTCCGCCACGACCTCTTTCATGCGCATGCGATCGCGCAGCGCCACCATACGGTCGAATCGCGCCCGCAAAATAGCGCTTGCCGACGCGTTATCCTCCTTCGACCACTGCGCGATCAGCTTATCCAGTGCCGCAATGGCGCGATCCGTCGCTTTGAAACGGTCAGCTTCGTTTGGCGTTTCAAGAGGACCCCAGCGTACAAGTGCAGCCGCCTCGCTGCCTTCGATCCGGCGATATTCATCTGCGGTGAGGATGCTGGGATTTTTATCGGCAAGCCGGCGTGCAAGCTGCGGCGCGCCTATGCGTTCCAAGGCGAGTATGCAGGCGTGTTTAGCATCGCGGTTGGCGGGAGCGAGTTGCAGAGCATGTGTACAATGGCGCAAATCCGCGACCGGTTCGCTTTTATCTAATGCGGCATTAGTTGCAGCAAGACTGGTTTCCCGGCTGCTGCCTCGATCATGGAGAGATGTTTCGGTTTGTCCTGCCCACGGTGCTTCCGACTCGGACGAATGGTCAGTTATGTCTGCGGCCCCCACAGGGAGATTGATGGCCAAGGTTAGCGCTAAAACCCCTCCCAGAAAAAACCGTAATCTTGTCATAGCAGTGCCGAGATTTAGGGCTATTTCTAAAAAATGTTTTCAGCTTATATGGCGTCTCACTGGGTAACTACTGAGGTGGCCATCAAGCCACCTCAGCAGCATTTGTATAAACACGAATTCTTATTGAGGCTGTACAATGACGGTAGTGTCGCCGCCAGAGCCAGTGTTCCCTTTGGCGCCTGTACGCCCCTTCGTTCCCTGGCTTCCGGTAGCCCCGGTTGCGCCGGTATCGCCGGTGTTGCCCTGGCTTCCGGTTGCGCCGGTATATCCGGTGTTTCCTTGATTGCCAGTGGCTCCCGTGTCACCGGTAGCCCCCGTATATCCGGTATTTCCCTGATTACCAGTGGCTCCGGTATATCCGGTATTTCCGGTGTTTCCTTGATTGCCGGTAGCGCCCTTTGGCCCGGCAGGACCAGTGCAAGCGCTCAGTCCAAGCGCCAGAATTACCAGCGCCGATGTTATTGGATATTTCATAAAGTACTCCTAGTATGGTTAAGTGGCGGGCTTTGTTCGCCCCACTACATTATGAATTGGCAGCTATTGGAACAAGGAACGATGCGGAATATTTAATCTTCCGTAAGGATACCGTAAGGAAAGTGTAGGAGGGCGCAAGGTTTAGGCTTAAGCCGCCTTAGAAACGGGGTGCGGGAAGACTTCCATGCGGTAGCCGATGCCCGGCTCGGTCGTAATGAAGACGGGCGCAGTGGGATTTTCTTCGATCTTTTCGCGTATCTGGCCGATATAGACGCGCAGATAAGTGGTGTCGTCGCCGTGCGCTGCGCCCCAGACTGTCTTGAGAATTTCCTTGTGGGTAAGCATTTTGCCGCGATTGACCATGAAATGCCGCAGCAAATCATATTCCTTGGGCGTGAAGGCCAGCAGCTTATCCTTCAAAAACACCTCGTGCCGCACCAGATCCATGCGCAGCGCGCCGTTGCGCAACTCCGGCTCGCCGGTCTCACGCACGGCGGAAGAACGCAACGAGGCATTGATGCGCGCCAGCAGCACATCGACGTTGAAAGGCTTGGTCACAAAATCGTTCGCGCCCATATTCAGCGCCGCGGTGATTTCCTCATCCGATGAGCGCACCGAAAGCATAATAATAGGCACCTGCGACCAATCGCGTATGGCCGTGATGACATCCTTGCCGTCCATATCCGGCAGGCCAAGGTCGAGCAACATCAGGTCAGGCTTGACGGAGGCGCACATGCGTATCGCCTGCTTGCCGGACGTGCTTTCGATAATCCTGAAATTCTCGACATCCAGAAGAATGCTCAGCATCTTCTGGATCTGCGGCTCATCGTCCACCACCAAAATGGTATTTTTCTTCTCATGCATAAGGGAACTCAAAACGCGAAAAGCTGGAAAAACTTTATTTATATCAAAGCTTGTGCATATTAAGCTTATAACAGAGGAATATCCATTTAGATAGGTATAATTGGTACAAAAAAGCGTATGGTGTCGCTGGCATATTAGCAGTAGAACCAAATCAGCTAACTTATTGACTTATAAATGCTGGCGTGCCCGGCGGGATTCGAACCCACGACCTACAGCTTAGAAGGCTGTTGCTCTATCCAGCTGAGCTACGGGCACGGACGGCTTTATAGCCTATCAGATTCTACCTACGTGACCACTGCCGCCGGCGCAACAAAAACTTGCTGCAAAACCGCCTCATTACCGCCGCCGCCGTTATATTGCGGCGCAGCAATTCTCCTGTGGACATAAAGTAATTGCTGGATTCATTCCTGTTTTTATGGTAGAACCAGCCCGCTTTAGTGAATAAAATTCGGATTAGGAGGCATTATGGTTGCAAGGGAAAAATTTATCGCGTTGCAAAAATTGGAAAGAGTGCAGCGCGAACTCGGCAGCGAATTATGCCGGGCGCTGGAATGGTTGAACGGCAAGCTGCATTACGGATTCGAAAGGCCGCGCGACCGTCAGGGCGATCTGTCCCGGGAATATGCCGAGTTGCGGGAGGCGCGGCTGCTCGTCTGCCATCTCAAATATCCCGATCCTGCCGAAACCGTGCGGATACGCCTCGATGAACTGGCCTGGGCATTGAAACTCGCCCGCAACACCTGCCAGGCCGATGGCCAGAACGCCTGCCTCGCTTTATTTGACCGGGCGGCGGAAATGCTGGGGATTGAACTGGCGCAGGAACATTCCCTGCCGACCGACCTCAACCGGAAAATCAACAATGAATTGCAGATGACGAGTGGCGTCGATGCGCTCACCCACACCTTGGTTGCGGCCTGATGCGCCACTTTCAAGGCTGGTGGGCGGTAATGGACTCGAACCATCGACCTCCACGATGTCAACGTGGCGCTCTAACCAGCTGAGCTAACCGCCCTTATACCCTGGAAAAGAAGAGCACTGATAGCAGCAAAGGCGCGCGCCGTGCAAGCATATTCTGACGCCATACCCACCATCACCCGCAAATAATCCGCTGCGGGATGCAGATATAGGAGACGGTTTCCTGCAAGGTGCGGCCGCCGCTGGTGACGATGGTGTTGGTGATGCTGTGACGTTGCCGGTAAAGTCGCCGATTTTGGCATGTTCCACTTTGAATTATTCAATTAAATAATGTGCGATGAAGGCGAAATAAAAGCCAATCAGATACATCAACAATGAAAAGCAAAAGACGCTGAAGCTAATGCGCCGCAGACGCATACAGGTTTTTGCTTCTTTCGCATTTACCGGACATGGCACATTGCGGCTCAGATAGCGCGAAACGCCTGATATAGTCAGCATAACACCGGCGAAGATAAAAAGGCCTGCCTTATGTTCCGAAAGCCACACCAATTGCGGCACCGCGCTTACTAATCCTATAAGGGCAGCACCCGCGCCGAGCGATACGAATACGGCAGGAAGCGCACAGCAAAAAAGCGTACTGAATGAGCCAAACAACGCTAACGTCGGAAAAATGCTTTTATGCAGGCTCATTCATTGCCTCTTGTGATGCCGGTAACGGTATAACCTGAATTAGTCAGCAGCTTCGTAATCGTGGCGTCATCCATTGTTTGGCCGGATTTGGTGTTTATCGTCACTAACTTACTGTCCAGATCAACCTTGATCTGATCGACGGCAGCTTGTGCCTTAAAGGTTTTTGTAATGCCGGTGGCGCAGAATGAGCAAACCAGACCATTGACAGAGGCTTTAATGGTTTCGGCATATGCAGCGCTGGCTAATGTAAACAGTGCTGTCATTGTAAGTAAAAACTTACGCATAATTCCTCCTAGAACTGGTACACCCAATTGAGCATGAGATGATGATTGCTGCTGTAACCGGCTTCAACGAGCGCCGTTTGATAGAAAAAGCGTACTAGCGGCGTCACTACATCGGTTTGATCCTTTGCCGGATGATGATCGAATTGCACCATGAACCAGGTGTTGAGATCATCGTAATTGGCGAGATACGGCGCAAAGCCAATGCGCGCGCGTTGCCACTCCGAGGTTTCTATATGGTCGGCATACATAAAGCGGGCTTCGGCGGACGCAAAAATCCGCCTGCTTTCATAGTCGGCCAGAAATGATGACCACGCCGAGAAATCATCATCGCCGTGATAATGGGAATCGCCCGCGCCGATCATATTGAAAATATTGGCCTGACCATCTGGCATGTTCCAACGCTTAATCAGCGTGTTGAATTGTGGGCCGATAGTATCAAATTTCTTGCCGTTTTCTTCTTGTTTGGCATACAGCCCCACGGCGTAATCAGGGGTAAGTGTGTAATCGAGCGACAGCGTGTGGCCAGTTTCATCATTTTCCTGCATCGCCATGATGCCGCCGACATAGGAAATCGGCTTGGCTTCTGCCTTCGGCGCGGCGAGAGCCATCCCCGCTATTAATAATAGGGCAAAAACGGTTTTCGCTTTGTGGATATGATCCATAATTGGGCAAGCCTTAACCGGCGTATCGTCGCCAGGGCAGCGCTGGACCAGATCGGTTAGCACACGCTTGATTTCCTTTAGCTCCTTGATCTTAATTTCCGCTTCGGCAATTTTGCCTTCGGTATGTTTTAATATATCTATACAGGTCGTCTGATCAGACGTATTGAGCGCCAGAAGCTTGCGGATTTCCTCTAGCGTGAAATTAAGTGACTTCGCGCCGCGAATGAAACGCACCACATTCGCAGTATTGGGACTATAAAGACGGTAACCGGAAGAAGTGCGGCCTTCGGCTTTTAGCAACTTCATTTTTTCATAATAGCGCAGCGTATCGGCAGTAACGCCGGTTAGTTCCGCGAGTTTTCCAATGGTAAGTTGTTTCATAAAATTGCCTATTTTATTACACTCTACACCTTGGAGCATACTCCAAGGTCAAGAGCTTTTTTAGAAAATCAGTT
>Ga0206970_10244_pt1 | contig 13218 bp, 13 predicted proteins | sample Alteio_BWOrgHeat_88_FD_152964 | JGI IMG/M metagenome (GOLD analysis project Ga0206970, IMG submission 152964) | Enriched cells from forest soil in Barre Woods Harvard Forest LTER site, Petersham, Massachusetts, United States -... | ecosystem: Environmental > Terrestrial > Soil > Temperate forest >... | reverse complement strand
CGGGCTGGACCGCCCGTGCGGGAACGCACGCGTCCGGCGTGCCGGTTTGGGCCTCGCGCCCAAATCCTCGATATTGAGGGTGAGGCCGGTAGGGCAAACCTGCCGGTTTGCCGGTGCCGCCCTGCCCCGTCATTTTACCAGTAATCTTTCATTTCGAGCCGGTCTACGAGACCAGCCGGGGACGAGCCTAGCACAACTGCCGCAATCCATCATGTGCCCGGGGAATACAATCGTATAAATTTTCTTGCCGAACGCCGGCCTCGGTCGAACCTCGACCTGGCACTGGCAATTGGAAGCGCAGGCTGGAATTGACGCTGCCGGACTTCGGGCGCACACTCCCTCACCTTAAAGTGTGCTCCGTGGCAAAAAACAAAACAAAACAGCTTTCAGTGCAAATGCCGAGGCGTTCGCGCAATGGCTTTTTGAGCCCATTCAGGTATCCTGGAGGGAAAAGCTGGTTTGTCAAAAGTACCCGCAAATGGCTCAAAAGCCAGCCATCTCGACCAAAGGTGCTAATAGAACCATTTGCCGGCGGAGCCGGTATTTCGCTGGCTGCCGTCTGGGAAAATCTTGTGGATCAAGCAGTTTTTGCCGAGATCGATCGCAATGTCGCTGCTACATGGAAAACCATACTGAATGGAGAAGCAAAATGGCTTGCTAGCGAAATCATTTCCTTTCGTATCAGTCGCAAAAGAGTCGAAAAAGTGCTTGCTCGAACTCCAACTACCCGGCGTCGGCGTGCTTTCCGGTGTCTCCTTTGGAACCGAACTTCACGCGGAGGTGTTATTACGAAAGGCGCCGGACTCATCCGTGAGGGTGAGGACGGAAATGGATTAAGCTCTCGCTGGTATCCAGAAACTCTCGCCGAGCGCATCGAAACCATATCGAGCCTCAAGGCTAAACTTATGTTTGTTCAAGGCAATGGTTTCAACCTAATCTGCAAATATTTAAGTCAAAAGCGCGCCGTTTTCTTTATTGACCCACCTTACACGAAGGCTGCACGCCGTTTATACAGCCATTGGGAGATTGACCACGAAAAACTTTTTGAAACCGTGTCCCGCGCTAAAGGTGCGATACTAATGACCTACGATGACACCTCTGAAATTCGCAATCTGGCTAAAAAATATGGGTTTCAATTCAAGCGCATCTCAATGCAGACTACTCACCATGAGAATAAACGTGAACTCATGATTTCAAAAGATTTTAGCTGGCTTAACAACAAAAAAATTCGAGGCAAATAATTTACAAAGCAACGCAAATTCACTTCCGGCGAGATCGACGTGCAGCTTCACTCTTAGGCTTACCGTCCAGGGTTAATTCTAATTGCGTGTCATCAATCCAAACGGACACCTCGTAATTCCACTGATTACCCGCTCTTTGTCCCTTAATACGGCCCGAAACTACTTTTCCATTTGCACCCTCAATCCGCTCCTCCGCGGTTTCAACAGACCAGATCGTACTTCGGGTAACAGGAACTAAAACATTCGCTTTAATTTCAATCTGCCCAGGAGCTATGCGACGGTCAGTTCGCCTCTCAATGATTTCCGTCCTTCCCCGGAACTCCGCTTCTCCCATGAGTTTCGCGTCGCTGGCTGCTGGTTGTAATCCGCTGAGATGTGATTCAAAATTGGGAAGCGATTTCGATGTAGGCGGGACGTTTTCCGTTTCGACCAGAACAATCCCTTTCAAAAAGCCACCACGCTCCTCACGCTTTTGCACTTGTTCCTTTTTCACTTCGTCGACGGTTATATTTAGTTTGTTTATAAGCGCATCAATGACTTCTTTAACATCAGCGAGTTCGGCTTTTACGGATTGCAAATCTTTAGCATCTAATAATTCGTATGCTTCTTCTACGAGTTTTTCTCTTAAAGCTCGTACAAGCGCCTCGCTCTCTAAAAGTGCGATTGTTACGATCTCACCTCGTTCTTGTATTATCTCAGGAACGCGATCACGAACTAATTTATTAAACGCATGTCTCTCTTCAAATCCAATAAAAGGGTGAACTACTTCGACAATCGCGCCAGTTTGCGCCAGCTGATAATACGCATGGGATAAAACTGCACCTTCCAGAACAATTATCGCGCCCTGAGCCTTGGCCAGTTCTCCAATTATCTTTAACGTATTCTTATCACGCAAAAGGGCTTCCTCCGTCGGTCGAACCCTGATTCGGTCTCCAGGCTTGCCGAGCCGCATTCCATTTTTTAATTCTTCAACATCTTTGGCACTTTGGATCAAATACGATTTGTCAAATGGGGTTTTAGTTTTCGTTGCCAAAGATGGACGACTTTTGGTGATGTCGAATTCCTCATGATACCACGGTATCGCTGAACGTTTATATGCAGATGGCGAAACCCCAACAAACCACATTATGCTGACCGGGTGATTCTCTGCTTTTGCAATGCGCCGCGATTCATAGGCAATCATTTTGCAGTCGTCCTGGGATAATGAACCTTTCCAATCAAACGGCGGCTTCAGACACAGCGTTTCCCATTTTCCACTTGGTGTGGTTGAGACAAAAAAACGTTTAAAGTTACACTTTTCGCGAACGATGAACTTTGATATTGTATCCGGTAACGCTAAATCTATGTCGGTTGTTAATGTATTAACTATATATTTATCATGCGAGTTGTAATACAGCCCTTCGGGAAGGCCCCACAACGACTCAATCGGAACAAATGGCACGTTTGGATCGGCGTACGCGAACGCCGCGGATTGCGCGGGAATAAAATTGTGAAAAATGAAAGCGCTTTGTTGTTTTGATTTAACAAGGTTTTTGCTTTGACTGATAATCCATTCCAACGCTGCGGTTGCCTCTTTTAGCTCCTGACTCCTCGCAAGAAACTGCCTCTCCAACAAATTGTCGGTCGCTATGTCTGTCCGAATGACAAGCGAACCTTTAACAAGCTCAGTTATGTCTGATCGCAAGCTTTCGGGAACAGTTCCTTGAGAAAGCTGCAAAATGATGTCGGGATCGTCCAGAATGTAAAGTGGCGCAGTGGGTAGATTAAGCCTTAGATATACAAATACGTTTCTTATTTTACCGAAGCGACTAGCGTGGTCTTCACTCACTTTCTTGAGGCATTTTGGTGACAAGAATACTTGCTTGTAGTCCCGCGCTTCATGTTCTTTTTTTGGATCGTGCCCATCCCAGGTTAATTCTTCGTCTGCTTGAACAAGATAAACTGTTCGTCCATCCCAAACCCATTCAAAATGAAGTCTGGCACCAGCACGATACGCCCAGTCGGCCGGGATTCGGAGCACTTCCGAAATTTTTATCGACAGGGGACATGCCAATGTTTCGGCTGCCTTATCGGGAAGTCTTTCGCGCCAGCGCCTGAGATTAATCTTAAAGTTTGACGATATGCCCGAACCAGCGGACTCCATCTCGCCAATCCAATCTCGATGTTCTTCATAACACCTACGTTCGTTTGACAAGTGACCTTTCGCATTTTCTGGATCACATCGCTTTTGGACTAACAGCGGAATTACTTCGTTGTGAAGATCCTTGTCTGATTCCAACTTGTTTAAACAATCTGCAAGCGCTATATGGATATTCCCCAACTCCCCAGCCGATGAATGAAACTTCCCGCGCCTCTCCATACCTTCCGCACGGCCGGACGACCGAATTAAAATTTTATCCGTCGGACTCATTCCAACAGTTCGAGCTGCATCCGCAATGATATCCGCCCATTGCGATATCAACCTTTTTCGGCCTTTTTTATCTGACGAATACGTTCGGTAGAGTTCTGCCGAAACTCCTATGAATGGCAGCGTCCATATAGGTGGAAGGGATAAAAGCCCGAATGTTTTCTGCCCGACAATGTCCGAAGCAACTTTTCCCGGCTTTAGCGCCTTAACTTCTGATTGTGTAACAAATACTAGCGAATTTATCGGAAGCAATCGCCGTCTTTTTTTGGTGTCAAAAGCAGCTTCCATTTCGATTCTCACGGCTTGTATTATTTTTCTTTCTTCACACTGCCAAATAAAGTGTCAGCAACATCCGCCATTTTCGCCAGTGCTTTGTCTGAATAATATCCCATTAGGAAGCTAAAAGCCATCACGCGAATGGGGTACTCTACAAAATTCCCATCAAATATTTGTAGCAGTCCACTAGCTACAAGAAAAACCATGAACAGCGATAGCACACCAGAAAGAGGCGGAGATAGGAGTCTCCAGAGCCTACGGTCCTCATGCCACATGAGTTTTGCCACGAAGTGATACATGCATTTGAGACCAAAAATACAACCTCCGAGAGTCCCAGCAAGCAACGCTCCAACAAATCCCAGAAAAATAAGAGAACTTTGGCCAGGGCTCTGCGCGACGCCGCTTGAAGATTGGTCCGCTGTGCCAATAGCGCAGGATTTACTGACAATGAAAAAAACTCCGGAAAGACAAATGATCGAAATCACAATCAAATAAGCCGTTTCCCATCGAATACATTTTCGAGCCTCCGGAGGATAAAGAGTTTTCCATTCACCCTTTTTCTTGCCATCTGTGTAATCATAGGGAGCCCAAGCAGCTGATTTTTGCTCATCCCCGCCGGGTGTGGATCCATTCATGCCAAAATTGTGCGCTGGTTCAGGTTTTCAACCGTGGCAGCAATCATGGATTCTCCCGGTGCAATCTTCCAATCAAATAATGATGGGCGACCAAGATAATTAGCAATTACCTTCCTAAATAGCTGACTTGTGGGGGGGCCGTATTCGCATGTACCCAAATAGCAACTATTAGACCTATAGTTTTGTTTCAAAAACCAATAGCCGTCAACAAGTGACGCGCATTTATGTATTTCGTCAAATGATACAAACTGATCCCATCTGATATTGGGTGCAACTTTCCGAGCTCCGGCGAGGAGATCGAATCTTGTTGGGACGAGATGGAGGTGTGCATAATCAACTCCGCAACCAACAGAACTATTGCTAATGGCAGGTCCATGCTCAAAAACAGATACAGGGCCATAAGCCGATTCAAGGGCTGGAACAATCCCTTCGAGAAATTCGCCAAGCTCGGAAATAAGTGATGTAGAAAGGCGGGCGAGAGAAAGTTCAGCTACTCTTGGAACTACCAAAAGCCAACCTTCGACGAGCGCACCCACCGTAGGAAGAGCCACAAAAGACCGTGATTCAAAAATCGGTGTGTCCCATAATTCGCGCGATTCGGCGTAAGCCTCAGTAGCGAATTTGGTCTGAAAACTGTGGCAGTTTTTCATAAGCTCTAAGGAAACTACGGCAATTTTTTATGCGACGCAATTGCTTTTATTTAATTCGGGGCAAAGGCGTCTGGCATATCAAAACTAGTGTGAGCCAGAAATCCCCAGCGTTAATTCTCGCCTGTGGTGGGTTGCCCTCTTCATGACCCTCTGCCGAACGTCGCCCCCTAACCCTCTCCCCCGTGGGGGAGAGGGAATAAAATGGGGAGGGACGTTGACCCAGGGTAGTCCCAACAGGTCGGGACAACCCTGGGCTGATAGCTGGAACGCCTACAGCGTTCTTTGCCAGGCCTCCGTTTTCGCTGCGCTTCGCCGCGACGAGACGACGCGACAAGTCAGCGTTCTTTTTGACTGGTACGATGTGTGGATGATTGGCCGCGTGGCTTGACGGGAGGCGGCGCGCACGGGGTGACGCGCCCTACCCCAGAGTGGTTGGCATCAGCTAAAGGCTAAAGGCTAAAGGCTGAGGGCTAAAGGCTGAAGGCTGAAGGCTAAAGGGGGAGCAAGAGGGAATTTCACGCGTCGGTTTTTTACGATTGTATTCCCCGGGCACATGGCGCGGGGCGGGGACGTGGTACAATTGGGGAGTTCTTTGACAACTTGAAGAGTCCAAAGCCTAAAGTCCAAAGGCCAAGGTCTAAGCGATTGCCGGTTGCTGGTTGAAAGTTGCTTTGTAGAAATCTTCTCATTAACACCGCGTTTTAACGCGGTGAACCATGAGGGCTGGATGGAAAAAACCGTTTAAACGGTTTTTCCTCCGTCTGATGTTCTCCACCCGGCTGAAGCCGGGTGTTAATAAGAAAGGTTTCTACAGAGCAGGTTGAAAGTTGCAGGTTATTGCGGTGCAGTCAGAACGGTGCAGGGCCCGGTCGAAGCCGAACGTCGGCCTCGCAATCGACTTGGCAATGGGCGCTGTGACACAAATGACAGAAAAACACACTAAAACACACAAATGCACACATTTTTTGCATCTTTTTTTTGTTATATCCAGCGAGGAGGAGGATGAGCATGACGATGTGGATGAAGGGTTTCTGGCAGGTTGGCACCTGGTCTTGGCCGGGCGCTGCGGTGACTTAAGGTGACTTAAGGTGACTTAAGGCTGGTTAAGGCAAAAAATTGAGTAAATCCACCGCAAAATCCCGCTCGCAAGCCAAATTTTGTCCAGCCTTTGGCAAGATTTGGGGAGTGGCAGGCCGCCGGAAGGTGTTTATTGAGGTCAATGCAAATTCACCGCAGAACATCTGCCGGGACGCCACGTGCCACGGTTTTTGGCGCGCCGCGCGATTTCCTGGGGAACCGCTTCGTCTATGCGGTGATTTCGCAACGGGCGCGCGGGCTGTCCGTGGGGGTGAACTTGAACCCCGCCAAATACTGCAATTTCAAGTGCGTCTATTGTGAGGTGGAGCGCGGTACGCCGAAGCACGAGCTGCCGGTGGACATTAATGTGTTGTCCGATGAATTGACGGGGCTGCTCGATTTGGCCGGCCAGGACAAGCTGCGCCAACTGCCGCGGTTCTCCAAAATCCCGGCGGAGCTGTTGCAGCTCAAGGAGGTGGCGTTGAGCGGCGAGGGCGAGCCGACGCTTTGCCCGAATTTCGACAGCGCGGTGGAGGCGGTGCTGCGGGTGCGTTCACAGCGGGCGCATTTTTTCAAAATCGTGCTCATCACCAACACCACGGGGTTGTTCGCGCCCCGGGTCCAGCGCGGCTGGCAACAACTGACCTTGGAGGATGAAATCTGGACCAAGCTGGACGCCGGCACGCAGGAATATATGGAACGGGTAAACGGGCCCGATAATGTGTCGTTGCAGACGGTCATGGCCAATATCCTGCAGATTGGCCGGCTGCGCCCGATTGTGGTTCAAAGCCTGTTCCCGATGCTGGATGGCGAGGGCCCGAGTGACGAGGAAATTGACTGCTACATTCACCGGTTGCAGGAGTTAAAGGCCGGCGGCGCGCAGATCAACATGGTGCAAATTTACTCGGCGCATCGTCCGGCCCAGAATCCCGAGTGCGGCCATCTGCCATTGAACAGCCTGTCGCTGATTGCCCGGCGCGTGCGCGAGCAGACGCGGTTGAGGTCGGAAGTGTTCTAAGCAACAGGTTTCATTATTGGCTTGGCGCTTCATTGAGGCGGCAGTGCGTGGCCCTGGATGGAACAGGTGGGGTGGTCGCCGGCGGCATTTAGGGTATAAGTGCCGCCATCGGGACAAACCGGCAGGAGGCCATTTGGCAGGTAAGCCGTTATGTCCTGCACTGTCGGCACATCCGTGGCGCTCTTTTGTTTTTCGAGCGCCCATTGGTCCTTGGCCGCCTCAATCGCGCGGAGATTGCCGATGCAGGCAGTGGCATTGGCCACCTCGGCGGCCTGCTGTTGTTGCATTTGGAGCTGCTGCAAATGTTCCTGCTGCATCTGGAGCGCATCACGCGCGGTGGTCAGATGTTGGGCCGTCTGCTGGCTTTCCGACTGCAACTGGTCCACATTCTTTTGGAGGGCGGCCACCTTGGCAGTAAGCGCCGCGTTTTGCGTCTTCAAAAAACTGATCAAGGAAGCCTGCTGGCCGGTGTTGGAATTCTTCAGGGCGTCCAAATCCGACTGCACCTGCTGCAACTGCAACTGCGCGTCATGCGCATCCGCCAGCGCGGCGTCGCGGGCGTGGTTGGCCCGGAACAGCATGATTTCCGAGACAATCAACACCACCACGCACACCCACGTGAACCAGTGTTTTGAATTCATGGGGCCAGTTGTCGCGCTTTTGCCGAACGACGTCAAACAGAAATGTGCTGTCGCCGCCAAAAAAATGGCGCTCCCGCCGCAAATTGAACGCGGATACGCGGATTAGGAATCCATTACGGCAGAACGCTGAGGATTCCTTGGCAACACGAACACGTTCCTGGAGCAGTCGGGCCGGGGCTTCGGCAGCGACGCACTTCATCCAAATTCGGATGAAAGCAAAGATTCTAATGGGAGGTTCGACCGTTGCTTCAAGAATATTTTATCGCCGGTGGATTCTCCCGATAACGGATCATCAGGGGCAGCAACTTGCAGGCTTTCCAATAACGCGGCACAAATTTTCCCGGTTCGTCCAGGCAACGAAACAGCCAGCCGAGGAAAAATCTGTCCGCCCACGTGGGGATGTGCGCCTGGTTGCCCGTGAGAAAACCGATGGCCGCGCCGATGCAGTGAATGCTGGGCTTGAAATCACACGCGCGCTTCAGCATCAGCCCCAGTCTTTCCTGCGTGCCGCCGCCGAGACAGACCACGATATGTTTCGGCCGGCGTTGATTGGCCAGGTTGATGAGGGCTTCATCCCGGATGCGGCCGCCGGAATAATTCGGGGCGAGGTAGCAATTGTCTTCATTGAAGTCATGCCCTTGAGAACGCAACCACGCGAGGTTTTGATCACGTGCGGTGGCGTTGGGCATGATCCACAAGACCGATTCGCCGGGCTGAAGCGCCTGGATCTCAAACAAATGCTTGAGGTATCTCAAGCCGGAAACCCGCGTTATTTTTTTCCCGGTCAGCAGCCGCCAGATCAAGACCATCAACCCGCTGTCGGTTATGGCGAGATCCGCGTTAAACAGGGCCTCGCGATAATCCCCGTTGGTCTGAAGTTCGACCAGCGCCGGGGCCGCCGGCACGACGACCAAGCCGCCTTGCAGGCCGATTTGCACGGCCTCTTCGACACCGCCGATGAAAAAGTTAATTCCCAGAATGCATTGAAACGGAGGGGGCCTGGCCGGTAGTGAGCGCATGGTAGTATCGCCGGGCGGCGGTCACCCCCCGCGGATGAGATGCGGTAACTGTTGCTGAAACAGGGAGACCGCTGCGTCACTGGATTCAGGCCCGACAATTACGACCTCGAAGACCTGCTGGCCAAGGTTGCGTTCTCCCATCAGGACGGCCTGTAAACGCCCGCGCCAGGGATGTTCCCCAACTGAAAGACTGCTTTGAGGTAACACGCGGTCAGACCAGAGGCAGTAAAACACGTGCAAGAGGTGATCGCCTACCTGGAAGGTTTGGTAGTTGAACGGTAAATCCAAACCATTTGCATGGGCGGTAACGGCGCCATAAGTTTCAACCAGCTTGGCGCCGGCGGCAGGAAAACAGATGTCCGGACGATGTCCCGTTGCGAGCCGAACGGAATTTTTACCGGCATTCCAACGCAGGAAGAAGGCGTTCCACTGGTTGTCTTCATCATCCTTCCACGCGGCTGCGTCGCTTTGGGAACAGCGTAATATGGCCAATGATTCCTCGGGCACGGCGGTCTTGTTGAAATGGGGTTCCTGGACCGGCCATGCGACCGACCAACGCTGGCGAAAGACAAGATTTTGCTCGTGGCAGCGATACCAGGCCTCCGTGGCCGTGCCGCTAATGCCAATCCAGGCGAAGATGCTGACCGCCACCCAAGGGGACAGTGATTGCGGAACCGGCGGAACACCGGGCGGATGGTCCGCGAGTTTGGCTGCCTTGGGTTTGATCCAATGCGCCACCATAAACAGGGCGGGCAAGACAAAGATCATGACGAACACACCAGCCGTATCGTGCCACGCCTCCATTTGATGGAGCCCGCGATTGGCGGCCATCCAGGTCAGAAAAGTGGTGCGGCCCACATTGGCCAGCAGCACACATCCCAGGCAGGCACCCACCAGAACCGCCCGGCGCAAAGCGGAGAAACGATACATTTCCCCGAGGAAAAGAGACAACATCAAGCCGGACTGAAGCGACCGGATTCCGCTGCAAGCTTCATTGATTCCCACCATGCCGGCTCCAACTTCGATCACATTCCCGTGCTGCACCGCCGGAGTGCCCAGCCAGCCGACCACTGAGATCGTCAGACCCGCCACCAGCCGCATGAGATTCTGGATGATCGCCTGCTCCCATTCCATTGGCCAAGGGACGGCAATCAACATGAATATGAGGGGAGGGGCGAAAAATTTCACCCAATTCCAACCGCCAGCACGATAGAGAAGACAGAAACTCAGGCTTAAAATCAAAAACCCGTGCGTCCAATAAAGCAGCCGCCATTCCGGGTTGGCTTCCCGGATCAGCGCCAGTGGCAAGAGCAACGACAACAGGCCGAATCCGGCGAAACTGGCCATCTGGAGCGCTCCCGATGATACGGCCGGCCGTTCCGGCCACCGGCGCCAGAGCAGCGCGGCGCCCAGCAGCGGGACTACGTAGCCATAGTTGTATTGTGGGTTGATATCCCATTCGCCGCGCAATTCGTTGAAAAAAGAAATCCAACACGCTGCCAAAGCAGCCATCGCCAGCGGCCAACCCTCAAACCACCGGCTGAGGGAGGCCGGCCATGACCGGGAGTGACTGCCGCCTGTGAATTCAGGGCGAACCGAAGTTGCGTTGTCTGGAAAATCAGACATCGGAATAATTCAGTTGCTTTTGAAAACGTAAACCCGCCAGACCCGTGTGGGATAAGACGTCTTGGTTCGCACTCCTGGCCGCATCCAAGTGCGCAAGTTCATTATGACGGCACGCCAAAGGTTGATGATGTGGCAATTGAAGAAATTGAGAGGTCACGCAGTTCTGGATCAAGGCAAGATGGATCTGATTCGTCCGGCTCCACAATTTCCTCCTTGCACCGCCATCTTTCCTTGACAGGCACACAGGGATTGCCGCCGCAGATCATCCCGCGAGGCTGATTTCTCGTCACCACCGAGCCGGCGGCAATCACCGCCTCGGCCCCAATTGTGACACCCTGGGCCACAAAAACCTGCGCCCCCACCCAAGCGCCATCCCCAACGGTGATCGGTCCGTTTCGATAAGGCATGTCGGGCTGGCGATAATCGTGACCGCCGCCGCAAAGAAATGCACGTTGAGAGATGCAACAATGGTCGCCAATGCTCACCGGCTCAAAATTCAAGATGAATACTTCTTCACCGATCCAGGCAAAATTGCCGACGGTCAACTTCCATGGGAAGTGAATTTTCACCTGCGGTTTGATGACCACGCCCTTGCCAATGCGCGCGCCAAACAACCGGAGAACAAAACATTTGAACCGCGAAGGCACGGGCAGCGGCGTGAGGAACAAAAGGCACTTGGAAAAATGCCAAACCGCTTCAATCAAGAGCGGCCGTCCACGATCCAGTCCTCGCCGGCGGTCAAACAAGTCGTTTCTTACGATGGTGTCAGCCATAATATCAGCCGCATCTGGCGGTACAGGCGCGCACTTCTCCGCGTCCTTTCCACGTTGTGCCAGAGTAACCACGAAATCATACCTAATAAGCTCTCGGTCCGGTGAAACATTTACGTTACTGTTCGGAAACAGAAACCCGTGAGTCCAAACTACATTTGGCGCGCCGACGGCCGGCAACCTGTGGAAAAGCCGCCGCCAAGATTGCCGGGCGGAGCGCCAAGCCAATTGCAAAAACAGGGGTTTTGCGGCCAGAGGCGCCGGCCGGAAATGTGGCAACCCGGGCCGGGCGCCGGAAGATGCACTTCCCGTCGTCAGGAACAATGCTGTTCGCAACCCTCGCGAATGGTGGCTGCGATGCCCGGCCAGGCGTAACGCCGCTCTACCAGTCTCCGCGCGGTCTGGCCCCGTTCTTTCAGTTCGAATTCCGAGCATCGCAGGGCTTTGCCCAGCACTTGATGCACCGAATCGGCATTGGCGGTGCACAGCCAGCCGCCGCCCTCGGCTTCCAGTTCGGTAAAGTTACAGCCAGCGGTGCCGATTACAGGCACCTGGCAGGCCATAGCCTCGAGAACAGCCACTGGAAATCCCTCGGAATAGGAAGGCAGAATGAACAACGTAGCGCCCTTTAAAAGCGCGCGTTTGGCGGCCCCGGTGACGGAGCCAGCCAGCGTTGTGGCAGAAGCGACGCCCAGTTCCCGGATCATGGCCTCCACCTCCGCCCGATAGCCATCCTCGTCCGGTCCGGCGATGATCAGCTCCCAGTTTGGGTGGTGTTCCTGGAGTCTGGCCCAAGCCGGCACCAGAAGGTCCAGCCCCTTCTTGGGATGCAACCGGGCCATAAAAACCAGCCGCTTTTTTTCGTGCGCCCGGTCTGGCAGCGAAAGTTCGTTGCCGCCATCGGTTGCCGGGCCAGCATCATAATCTTCCAATCGCACGCCGTTCGGAGCCACGACGATGGGAGCGGTGATGCCTTGCTGGCGGATCTGGTCTGCCTCCTTGGTGGTCAGCGCCCGCCAGAGACGGCAGCCGCGCATGTTTTGATTCTCAAAGAGCAATGACACGAGCCGCTTCTTCCATCGGGAACGGCGCAAAATCCATGGGTCAAACATTCCGTGCGGGTGATAAACCAAATTTCTCCGTTTCAAAACCGCCCGCCTGCCGATGGCCCAGTTCGGGAAAACGTAAAATCCGTGGCCGTGAACCGCGTCCATTTCCGCAAGCAACCCATGGGCATCCCGCCACAGGCGTTCGGCGAAATATGCCTTCGAGGGTCCCGACCGGGGATACTGAACAGTTTCAGGCCAGGCCAGGTTAAAGCCCCGTGAACGGGTGGTCACCAACCGGGAAACCAGGCCGTCCTGGAGCATTTGCAGGTGCAAATCCAAGGCCGCGCGGCCCAGCCCTCCGCCTTCCAAGGGTTCGAGCGATTGTGTAAAATGAAGATGGCGCACGAAAATTTATCCGTGTCAGGATTGACCCGCCACCGTTGGTCATAGCGGCCGCCCTGACAAAGCTTTCAAACCGGCTGTTCAAGCGCCGCGCCGGCGGCCAGGAGGGCGTTGGCGGCGAAGTTCTCGCAGGAGAATCGCTCAATGATGCGTCGGCTGGCCTGGCCCATGTTTTCACGGATTTGGGGGGCGGATTCGAGAATGATTAGCGCGGTGGCCAGCGACTGGACTGATTTGGGGTTGAACGAAAATCCATTTTGACGAATGTGACCGGTGAGCTGCGCCAGACGCATGCGCAAGTCTGCGGAAATTTCGGGCGGGATGGCAAGCCGGTCGGGCACCAGCAAATCCTCGGCACATCCCGCCGTCTCGCTGACAACGACCGGCAGCCCGCAGGCCATGGCTTC
>Ga0206970_10213_pt2 | contig 13255 bp, 9 predicted proteins | sample Alteio_BWOrgHeat_88_FD_152964 | JGI IMG/M metagenome (GOLD analysis project Ga0206970, IMG submission 152964) | Enriched cells from forest soil in Barre Woods Harvard Forest LTER site, Petersham, Massachusetts, United States -... | ecosystem: Environmental > Terrestrial > Soil > Temperate forest >... | reverse complement strand
CTCTCGGGCTTGGTGAACCGCTTTGATGGTTCACCGGATATGCTACGTGAAGATTCGGTGGAATACTTCACCGAAGAAGCTTAAGCGAGGATGAGGATGACGATGAGAATGATTGCCCGGTAAAATTTTTAACTATATATGGATTCAATCAAAACGGAAATTGTTGTCGTTGGCGCGGGCCCTGGCGGTTACGCCGCTGCATTTTATGCGGCTGACCTTGGCAAGCAGGTCATCCTAATCGAGCGCGACAAGCAGCTCGGCGGCGTGTGTTTGAACCGTGGCTGCATTCCCTCGAAGGCGCTGCTCTATGCGACGCACCAGATCGTGGTAGCGCGTGAATCGGCGCATCGCGGCATCACGTTTACCGAGCCGGCACTGGATTTATCCAAGCTGCGGACGTGGAAGCAAACCGTGGTGGACAAGCTTGGCAATGGCGTGGCGACGCTGGCCAAGATGCGCAATGTAACGGTCATCAAGGGCCGCGCGTATTTTGAAGGATCGCAGAAACTGCGTGTTGAGACGGAACAGGGCCAGCAATTTGTGGAATATGACAAGGCCGTCCTTGCGGTTGGTTCCAGCGCGGCCATGCCGAAGGCGTTTGACCTGGGCAATCCGCGTGTGATGACCTCCACGGAGGCGCTGGAAGTTGAAGATGTTCCGGAGAATCTGCTGGTTGTGGGCGGCGGTTATATCGGCATGGAACTCGGCACCGTCTATGCGTCGCTTGGGAGCAAGATTACGCTGGTTGAGGCGTTGGATGGCATCCTGATGGGCGCCGACCCGGACCTGGCGCGGCCCGTCGTGGCGGTTGCCAAAAAGGCGTTCAAGGAAATCCGGCTCAAGGCGCGGGTTGGAAAGATGTCCACCGTCGGCAAACAGATCAAGGTGGAAATGGAATACAACGGCGAGAAGATCACTGAGCTTTATGACCGCGTGCTGGTGGCCGTGGGCCGCGTGCCGAACGGCAACGACTTGGGCCTGGAAAACACCGGTGTGCAGATTGACGAGAAGGGCTTTGTCAAAGTCAACCACCACCAATTGACCGATGACCCGAACATTTATGCCATTGGCGACATCGCGGGAGGCATTCTTCTGGCGCACAAGGCGCACAAAGAGGCGCGCATCGCCGTGGAAAACATCCTTGGGGAGAACGTGGTGTTTGAAAACATTGTCATTCCGGCCGTGGTTTTCACCGACCCGGAACTGGCCTGGTGCGGTTTGACCGAGGCCGAGGCGAAGGAAAAGGGCATCAAGTATGAGGTCGCCAAATTTCCGTGGACGGCTTCCGGACGCGCGTTGAGCTTTGACCGGACGGACGGCTTGACGAAGATGATTATTTGTCCCGAGAGCGACCGGGTGCTGGGCGTGGGTATTTGCGGCACGAACGCCGGCGAACTGATCGGCGAGGCCACACTGGCGATGGAAATGGGCGCGACCGCCGAGGACATCGCCCTGACCGTGCATGCACATCCCACGCTGTCTGAGACGTTGATGGAATGCGCCGAAGTGTTTTACGGGCACGCGACGCATACGTTTACGCGCAAGAAGCAGACGCTGCAGTAAGTTTTTTTGTGCTTCGTTGCTCATCCGCGTGCGACAATGACGTCAAATAAAGTTGTGTCGCGCCACTCCAAAGCGCCAGAGGGCTGGCGCACTCCAAGACGCTTCGCGCAATTCAAGGGTTATTCGTGAACGCGTTGGCGTCCTGGACTGCGGCGGGCCCTCCGCCGCTGTCTCCCGCGAGTGTAAGCTGGCTTTCGTGGTTGACGCGAGGCAGGGCGCAATGGCAAGGGCATCTCGCCCCTGTTGTTCAGAACTGCCGGTTGATCTCACCATAGGAACACTCGGGCGGGACACCCGTGCCACTACGGCGGCGGCATTCCGAAGGGCATCGGTGACGCAGGCGTTGGCGGCGCAGGGGGCGATGGGAATACGTCGTATTGCGGGCCGAATTGGGCCAGAAAATAAAGAGCATACGCCCGCTTGAATACCAGCACAGGCAGCATCAACAAGGTGCCGATGAATGGGAGCACCAGGAAACAGAATGCGATGCAACAGGTCACGATTATCACCGTGAAGACAATGGCCCCGATAGCCATGGTCATGACAATTTGGAAAAGAATGTAGAGCGTGAATTGTCCGGGATGGGACGAAAGCAACCCCCAAAATTCCCGCCAGCCGGCCACGCAGGCGCCGCCGCGCAGATACATGATTGGCACTACAAAATCCGCCGTGAATTTGTGGATGAGCGCGAACACGATTGAGAGAAATATCATTACCAGGCCCAGTCCAACCGACAGTATCACGCCCGCAAAATCCGGTTCTCCCTGCTGCACCATCCGGATGATGCTTATGGCGATGAACACAAGCAAAGGCAGCGTTAAGAACATGCCCGCCAGGCCCAGGACGAGACGGAACCAGAAGAGGCTGTTGGCCGGGGCCGCGTACTTGTGCCACGGGGTGTCCACCTCGGCCTTGTCCAAGGCCACACAATGAACGAACATGAACTTGCCCCGGCTGCCCAACCACAATAATAACAGCCAGATGGCGAGCAAAACAAAAAATCCTAAAATAGCCGCCGGGATGATCCAGCCCAGGTTGGCTAGAATATAATCGCTCGCTTTGTGGTAGAATTGCCGGAATTGTTCCGCCGGCTGGCCGTTGTTGGTATTGTAGGAATGGTTTCCAAAATTGGAGCTGGCGCCTCCGCCGGATTCCCCCAAGCCGGCCAGCCACGCGCAGAAGCCGATGACAATCCATTTGGTGAGGTCGAAGGGCCGAAATAAAACAAGCTTAACGCGTTCGTAGGCCGGCTCGATGATTTCGGTGACGCTGATTTCGCGCGGGCGGCTGGAAAGTGGTTGAATGGTCATTGGCTTGAGTTTCTTTTTCCGGCGGCTGTAGGTGTAGTGATAACGTGAGGGTATTTGGGCTTGCGCGTCAAAACAAAAATCGGCGGGCTAGTCATCAAAAAAAGAGCGTACTCCGCGACCAGCCAAAAAATGCCAAGCAATGGGCAAGGCTTGGTAAGCAGCCTTGTTGGTTTACACCGATTGTTATTAGAAATGATAACAATATCGCATGGCAAGTTGTCCCGGATTTGGCTGATTGTCCTGGCGATGTTGCTGATGCCAACGCTGCTGTTCGCGGTGGAGAAGCTGAAAAGCGAGGATTGCCTGGACTGCCATCTTGACCCATCGAACAAGCGCACGGTGAACGGTCATGCCGAGATGATGGCGCTGTTTCCGACGAACGGGTTTGCCAAATCTGTACACAGCCAGCTCGATTGCATTGATTGCCATGACGGGATCAAGGAAATGGTGCATGACAAAAAAGTGCCGCCGCCGAACTGCACGGGCTGCCACGACAAGGAGGGCAAGGATTACGCGACGAGCATCCACGGCATGAGCCACGCCATGGGGGCGTCCGGCGCGGCGGAATGCTGGGATTGCCATGGCTCGCATGAAATTGTGCCGGTCAAGAACGGCGACTCGCCGGTGTTCAAGATGAACCTGCCGCAGACCTGCGCCAAATGCCACAGCAACACCAATCTAACCAAGGAATACCAAATTGAATTTCCCGAGGCTGCCTCGCAATACATGGACAGCATCCACGGCACGGCGCTGTTGAAAATGGGTTTGATTGTGGCGCCCTCTTGCAACGATTGTCACGGGGCGCACAAGATCAAGCGCAGCGTGGACCGAGATTCGCCGATCAACCACGCCAACGTCGCCAAGACTTGCGGCAAGTGCCACGTGGGCATCGAGGAAACTTACAACAAAAGCATCCATGGCCAGTTGCTCGCGGCGGGCGATCCGCGCGGACCGGTGTGCATTGACTGTCACAGCGCGCATCAAATCGTCAATCCGGCCGGCAAAAATTTTAAATCTTTGAGCGATGACCGGTGCGGCAAATGCCATCAGGACCGGCTGGAACATTATCGTGAGACGTATCACGGCAAGGCCATGATGCTGGGCAAGGCGAACGATGCGCCGGAAGTTGCGGCGTGCTATGACTGTCACGGTTTCCACGACGTACTGCCGATTTCAAATCCGCTCTCGCACCTGTCTGCGAACAATATTCTGGCGACGTGCCAGAAATGCCATCCGGGCGCGACGGCCAAATTCACCGAATACCGGCCGCACGCCAATCCGCTCGACCAGAAAAATTATCCGCTGCTGCATGTGGTTTTTCTGGCGATGACGGGCCTGCTGATCGGCACGTTTGGTTTCTTTGGGGTCCACACGCTGGCCTGGCTGGTGCGGGCGGTGTGGCTGTATCTGCACGATTCCAAAACCTTCCGCGAGGCGAAAATCAAAACGCAGGAGGGTGACGAGTGGTTCACGCGGTTCCAACCGTTTGAGCGGTTCCTGCATTTCCTCGTGGTGACGAGCTTCCTCACGCTGGTGGTCACCGGCATGCCGCTAAAGTTTTATTACACTGACTGGGCGAAATTCATTTTCAGCCTCATCGGCGGGCCGGAAACGGCGCGCATGTTGCACCGCTTCGCCGCGATTATTACGTTTCTGTATTTCACGCTGCACTTGAGTTCGCTCGTGGGCCGTTCATGGAAGGGCAGGGACAAGCTGCGCAATCCGGCCACGGGGAAACTCGAAATCCGGCGGTTTTACACCGCGGTGTTCGGTCCTGATTCGATGGTGCCCACGTGGCAGGACGCGAAGGACTTGATTGACCATAACAAATGGTTCTTCGGCAAGGGGCCCAAGCCGCAGTTCGACCGCTGGACTTATTGGGAGAAGTTTGATTACTTCGCGGTGTTCTGGGGAGTGGCGATCATTGGATTCTCCGGCCTGATTATGTGGTTCCCGGAATTTTTCACGCGCTTCGTGCCCGGCTGGGCGATCAATATCGCGCTCATCCTGCACTCGGACGAGGCGCTGCTGGCGGCGGGATTCATCTTCTCGATCCATTTCTTCAACACGCATTTCCGGATTGAGAAGTTTCCGATGGACACGGTCATTTTCTCCGGACGTGTTTCCAAGGCTGAAATGCTTCACGAACGCAGGCGCTGGTATGACCGGCTCGTGGCGACGGGCAAACTGGATGACTTTCGCGTGCGTGACGAATGGTTCCGTTGGAAGAACATTGCCAAGACGTTTGGCTATCTGTTCTTTGGCCTGGGCCTGGTGCTGCTGGCGCTGATCCTCTATGCGATGGTCTCGCGGCTGGTGCATTGAGTGACGGGACGGACTCACCGTTCTGCAGGTTAACGGGCTGGCGACTGGAAAGTCGCCAGAACCCGCGACAGGACCGGTGACTCTTCATTTTTCTCGATTTAGGGATGGATGCGACCATATTGGCGGGGTTTCGTTGAGACCACCCAATAACGAAGCCAATCATTAAAACCTATGAGCCGTATCCTCCGCGATGCAACTGTGCTAGCGCTGCTTTTTATTTTAAATTCCCAAGGCGCAACACTATTTGGCCAAGGCACGGAATTCACGTATCAAGGGCGGTTAAGCGACGGCGGCGGCCCCGCCAACGGCACGTACGATATTTGCGCGAGTCTTTATGCCACGAATGCAGGCGGCGTGGTTTTCGCCGGGCCGGTTACTAATTCCGCGGTGACAGTCAGTAATGGCTTGTTCAGCATCCCGATTGATTACGGGAGTGTGTTTAATGGCGCCATTTACTGGGTGGAGATATCGGTTCGCACCAACGGCGGCGGCGCGTTCACGGTTTTAAGTCCGCGGCAGCAGTTGACGCCGGTGCCGTATGCGCAATTTGCGATGACGGCCAGCAATTTGAGCGGCGCTTTTGTGGGCAATGCCAGCGGGGCCACCAACCTGCAAATCTCGAACTTTGCGCCCGGGAGCGGGGTGTTGCCGGAGAGTGCGGTGACTTATGGAGCGACGAATGACAACGGGTCAGCGTACGCAAATATCCTGATTAACGGCCTGCGGTACCGGGTGGCGCTGACCAATACAACGGCTTACTCGAATCTTCTGTCCGCGATAGCGGCATCAACCAACGGCCTTCCATTTTTGAAAACGATGACGATTAGCGGCGGGTCGGTTTCGTTCAGCAAAAATAGCGACGGCTCATCAAACGCGGCCGTTACTTTGACGCCAGCGAGTCCAAATATTGGCTGGGCTCAAATCACCAATGCGCCGGCCACAAATTTAACCGGCACCAGTTTCGGCGGGATCAATGCATACCTTGGATATCCCGCGCTGAACCAATCCGGGGTGCAACCGGCTTTAAATTTGATGGACCCCACTGTGGACTGGAGTTTTATCTCCATGGGCGTAGATACGGTCAGTGAAGGGCCTGATGGCTGGGCCGGGCAATTGACTTTGTGGGGCGCGCCGGCGGCGACCGGGGCTTATTACAACGTCGGCGGGCTGCATTTTGCGAGCGCCAACCTGTATCAGGATGGCATCACGGATGCGCGAATGTTTGTGCTGCGCGTGAAGGATCCCTCGCCGACGGCGGATGGCTCCCACGGTTCTTATAATCTTTATGAGGGCAGATATGACCCCGCCGCTCCTGACAAGGACACGACGTATGCAAATTACATGCTCGTGGATAACAATGGTAATGTAGGCCTCGGTGACCTGGGGGAACGCGCTGACGACCACAGCAACGGCGACCTGCATCCGAGCGCGAAAGTTACCTTGTATGGCTCGCCGGGCGGACATTATCCCTATCTGGACATTGTTCGCAGTTATGCGGCGACGAACACAATCGTGATGGAGGTGGATGCGGGCGGCGTGATTCATGGCAATGGCGCGGGGGTGACGAACGTCAGCGCGAACACGTTGGCGGGCCGGGTTCCGGCAAAAAGTTTGCAGTATTATCCTTACTGGGTGATGCAGGGCACGAATAATTTGCAGTCCACGAATTTTATCCTGATTTCGTCGAATACGCTGGCGCACAACGGTGATCAGCTTTGGTTTAATTTTCACGTGGTGGCCAATGCTGCGGGGGCAGCCAGCCGGGCAGTGATGGTGCAAGTCAACAATACCAACACGTATTCGCAGGCGCGCAATCTGGCTTACACGGCCGACGCGCCGGCGTGGGCTTCTTTTAGCGGAAAACTGGTCCGGCTCGGGCCGACGAACTGCTGCGTGATGGATGGCTGGAAGAATGGTGATTTTGGGCCCGCTGTAGGCGCGGATGAAGGAGGCGCCTTTCATGACATGAACGGCGCTTCTTTCTATATGGATACGACCACGAATAATTATTTCCTCGTATTTCAGAATGCAAACGACATGGGGTTTGCGCTCGTCGCGGGTTCGGTGTTTTATCTGAGTTCGCAATAGAAGCGTGGGTCGGTCGCGGATTGAGCCGCATTCCAATTTTGGTTTCCGTTTATCATGGACGGTTTGCGGCGGCGAGTCTAATGTCGGGGCACATCCTATGAGTTTTCTCCGTGATTTGTTTGGACCGGGCCGGCAAGAAATCTGGCAGCAGTTTGCCACGGCGGTCGGCGGTAATTTTACCGAAGGCGGCTTTTGGAGCGGCAGTGACCGGGTGGATGCCGCGCATGGCCAGTGGATGGTGACGCTGGACTGGTACGTTGTTTCCACGGGCAAATCCACCATTGCTTACACGCGGATGCGGGCGCCGTATGTAAACCCGGATGGATTTCGGTTTACGCTCTACCGGAAGGGAATTTTCAGCGACTTGGGCAAATGGATGGGAATGCAGGACGTGAGCGTGGGGGATGCGCAGTTCGACGAGGATTTTATCATCAAGGGTAATGACGAAGCGAAAATACGCCGGCTTTTTAGCGATGCGAAACTGCGGGACCTGATCCGGGACCAGCCGGACATCAATTTTTGTGTGAAGGACGATGAGGGATTTTGGAGCGGGCGCAGCTTTCCGCCCAATGTGGACGAACTATGTTTTCAAGTGGTGGGCATGATCACTGACTTGGAACGGCTGAAAGAGCTGTACGATTTGTTTTCTGAGACCTTGGATGAACTGTGCCGGATGGGGTCGGCTTATAAGGATGGTCCGGGGGTGAGACTGTGATATTTGCGATTTACGATTGCCGATTTACGATTTGGGACCGGGTACTCAACGCAGACACGCGGAGAAGCGCAGAGGGGATTTTTAACCACAGATGAACACAGATGGACACAGATAAAAATGGTCTGGCAGCACGCTCACCTCGGGCGTCGCGGGATGCGCCTCGCACCCCGCCGTGGTGCGTGCGGGGTTGACACGAACGCTCGAACCGTTCCGGCGCGCACGAGGTTTTCCGCGAGGGCGGCCGAACCGCGGCTTGGCAAAACTGCACCCAGGGCGGGTGCGCTCCCCAATCGTTTCGCGGATCCACACATTTTGTAAATCACACGGACAACTACGGATTAACATGGATGGAAACGAGCTTTTATGCGAATTGCGGGTGGCAAGAATTGAATCCTGTTATTGAACGAGCAGCCCCACTTTCAGTCGTTGTTGCCGGCGAGGAGCCAGGGCAGAGCCTGATCCAATTCAGCGCGCCAATATTTTAGATCATGGCCACCATGATATTCGTGGTAGTGGACGGTCGCGCCAATTTTTTTTAGAGCGTGATGGGCGTTCTTGACTCCTTCGACCTGCGAAACTTCCGGGGGGTCGTCCACCTCGGTCTCCTGATCGCCGACGCTGAGCCAGAAGCGGGTTTTTAAGGGCGCACGTTGCGGGGCCATTTTGGTGAACTGCTGGTCATTCCACCAAAATGAGCCGGATTGGGACAGACAATAACGGAAATGGCCGGGTTGCTGCAGAGCCAGCCAGGCGGACGCCAGACCGCTCAAACTCAATCCACCGATGAGATGATGGCCGGGGCGAAGGCCGGGAATTTCCTGTTCCAACCACGGGATTACTTTGTCCCCAATGAAACGTCCAAATTGATCGTTGCCGGTGTAGTCCTGTTCACGGGCGGTCATGTTGAGATGATCCATAAAAGCGAACGTGACGGGCGGCAGCGCATTGCGGTCGAGCAGGGCATTGAGAACGGGAACGACGTTCATCTTTTGCAGATAAAGTTCGCCATCGAGCAGGAGGCAGAGCCGTTGGGGTTGATCGGAAGGGCCACGTAACAGATGAACGGGCCGGGAATAACCCATGGTGGAGTCCGAGACGGTGTGTTTTTCGAGTTTGAGCGGGCGCTTTGGCATGGCCATGCGCCGTGATTTAACCACGGATGGACACGGATGGACACGAATTTTTGAACCGCACAGAACGCACAGAACGCAGAAGATTTAACCGCAAAATACACTAAATACGCGAAACATTTTTTGGCAAGCTGAGTATCAATTGGACTGGAACTGCAAGGATGTGAGAATTTTTAACCGAATTGTGAAAGACAATCTTCAAAAAAGACGCTCCACATTTTTAATTTATAGTAAGATTGTGGCGTTATTACATTTGTTCTTTGTAAATTTGGGCCGAAGCCCGGCGACCAATTGAGGGCCGGTGGGGAATGCCGAATCGTGTGGTTTGTTTTGCCCATACAAGCGGGGCGATGTGGTTTGGGAAGGCTGATGGGATTGAACCCCGGGTTAAATTAAGCCGAACTCCGGCGTGAGCAGAACTTCGGAGTGGCAATAGTCAACGCATTCTGGTTGAGGGGTTTCGGAGCGGTGCGAGTCGTCGTCTGAGGCTGCGGAGTCAATGCCAGTCAAGGCAGGTTAAAGCAAAAATTTGGATCATTTTTTGAGTTCCCTGCTCTGCGACCCTCTTCAGGGTCGGGGATGTTTGGGTGTCACTTACTTACCGGGGGTATCGCTCTCTTTGGTCGCTCAACCCCCCGGCTAATGTCTGGCAGCCCTTCAGGCTGCTGCGGTGCGGCAAATCCCGCCTTCGCTGTGCTTCCGTCTTCGTCGGACTTCGACGGGACAAGCCGGCGTGGCAAGTTGGCGGCGCTCGGCCGAATCTCGACTTGGCAGCCGAACGTCGGCTTGGTACTGAGGTGCCGCTACGCGGAATCTGACTGAATCCGACCGTTGGGAAAATTCACTCGTTAAGGGAAATCAAGGTGACTTTGGGAACATCCAACATCGAACAACCAGCACTCAACATCCAATAAGACATTGAGGATGAGGATGACGATGAGCATGAGGATGAGCATGAGGATGAGCATGAGGATGAGCATGAGCGGGCTACAGATTTGGCAAATTTTCAAATCGGTGTAGATTGGGCGTGTTATGAAAATCGCAAGTGATTATCAGGGGCGGCGGGGGACGGAGTTGTTGCCGGTGTTGGACCGGGCGGATTCGGTGGCGTCACCGAACCGGATTGTGTTGCCAACGGATGACGAGGCGTTGCTGGATGTGTATTCGCAGACGGTCAGCGGCGTGGTGGAGAATGCGCGTGATTCGGTGGTGAATATCCGCGTGCGGCACACGGGGCGCGGCGGTCGCGGGCAGCAGGGGGAGGGGAGCGGGTCGGGTTTTGTCATCACGCCGGACGGATATATTGTGACGAACAGCCATGTGGTGCATGAGGCGACTGATATCCGCGTGGCACTGGCGGATGGGCGCACTTATTCGGCGACGCTGGCGGGTGACGACCCGGATTCCGACCTGGCGGTGATTCGCATCAACGCGCCGGATTTGGAGCACATCCACTTTGGCAATTCGGGCCGGTTGCGCGTGGGGCAGATTGCGGTGGCGATTGGGAGTCCGCTGGGTTTTCAGCAGACGGTGACAGCGGGCGTGATTAGCGCGCTGGGCCGGACGATGCGCGCCCAGTCGGGGCGCACGATGGAGAACATTGTGCAGACGGATGCGGCGTTGAACCCGGGCAATTCGGGCGGGCCGTTGCTGAATTCGCACGGCGAGGTGATTGGCGTGAACACGGCAATCATTCCGTCGGCGCAGGGAATTTGTTTTGCGATAGCGAGCAACACCGCGGAGTTCGTGGCGGCGTGGCTGATCAAGGAAGGCCGCATCCGGCGGGCGTGGCTGGGGCTTCACGGCCAGACGGCGCCGGTGCATCCGCGGATTGCGCGGCATCTGGGCCTGAAGCATCCGCAGGGCGTGCTGGTTTTAAATGTGGAGGCGGACAGCCCGGCGGCGAAGGCCGGTTTGCGCGAGGGCGATATGCTGGTGGGATTTAAAGACCAGGCGTTGACGAGCTTGGATGAGTTGCAGCGGCTATTAGTGGCGCAAGAGATTGGGGTGCGGTCAACGCTGGCGATTGTGCGGCATACGTTCCGGCTGGAGCTGGAGGTGGTGCCGCGGGAAACGCCGTGAGGCAACGACGAATTGCACGACTACCACCTTACAGCCCGAGCAATTTGAAATAGCTGGAGGGGCGTTTCATGGCGTCGCGGTAGCTGGCGTCGCCAGTGATGACGTCGGTGACAAATTCGCAGAGTTTTTGTCCGCTCAGCCGGAACGCACCGTTGCGGATGCGGGGATGGCGGTAAAGGATCTTTGCCAGAAATCGGGCGGCGCGCAGTTCGCCAAGGATGTGCTCTTCAAGCGACGATTGGTAAATGCGACTTACGGCTGCGACGTCCAGCCGGCCTTCGGCCAAGGCGGCGGCGGCGAGTTGTCCGCTGAGGAGGGCGTGCGAGATGCCTTCGGCGGTCACGGGGTCCACCAACCCGGCGGCGTCGCCGACGAGCAACACGCGACCGCGCGCGAGTGGTCCGGAGCGTGGCGCCAGCGGGATGAGATAGCCGTGGCGTTCGGTTTTTTGGACGCGCGTGATGCCAAGCTCGCGCAAGTAGTCTGCGAGCTTGGTTTGCAGATTGGGGCAGGTGCGATGCGTGCTGAGAATTCCAACCGAGAGGTGCGTTCGCTTGGGGAAAACCCAGGCGTAGCCGGCGTCTATGGTGTTGAAATCAAATCGCGGCACCTGGCTGAACTGCGCGAAATCCTCGTCGGCGAGATGAATCTCGTGTTCGAGGGCAGGGGCGAGGGCGGGCAGTTCCGGCCAGCCGGCGGCCTTGGCGGTGGCGCTGTGAACACCATCGGCGGCGATGACAAATTTCGCCTGAAATTGTCCGCGGTCCGAGATGATCTCAACGAAATCGGCTTGCGCGCTGACTCGTTTGACGACGCAGGATTCGAGCAATTGAACGCCGGCCTTTTGTGCTTCGCGTGCGAGGAGGCAGTCCAAATCCGCGCGCATGGTCATGTAAACCAGCGGTTGGGGGCGGGTGACGGTGAAGTTCATTCCGGTGCCCAAAAAATTGACGGCGACAGAATGAAAGCTGCGTTCAACAACACTCGCGGCATCGGGCGACAGGTGTTTGAAGGCGCGGGCCAGCACACCGCCGCCGCAGGTTTTGTAGCGGGGCAGGGCGGCTTTCTCCAGCAGGATGACCGAGTGGCCGCTTCGGGCCAAAGCCAGCGCGGCAGAACAACCCGCCGGGCCCGCGCCGATTACTGCCACGTCAAAGATATTGGGCCGCGTTGGATCCATCGGTTACGGCAAGTATCGCCGGGGGAATTTTTTCTGCAAATTGCAAGTGGATGTCAAATCAAGAGGGCGGGGAATGGCAGGCATTGGAAATATGGAAGATCCTTAAAGTGGTGGCAGAACCCGGAATTGAACCGGGGACACAAGGGTTTTCAGTCTTGATCGGTTGATCATTTTAAAGCTGTGTAAAACATTGCAAAAAACTCATATTATCCTTTATTTATAATGTTAATGTCTATTTCTGTGTCTTATCATGTACGGACAATTTATGCAAACTAAAGCCTCACGCACCGATTTCATTGTAATGGTGGCGATGATTTTGGTGCTGGGCCTGCCATTCGCGCTCACGCTAATGACGGTCAAAGAGCCACGCCTGCAGGTTGCCCCTCTGGAAGCCAATCCGACCCCGCTTGGTTATACGTGGAGCCTCTCGCTCTTCATCATTCCTGTTTTGGTGTTGGCCACATGGCTGTCGTGCCGCAAATACAGTCTGATTCAGAAAAAGGCGTTCTGGTTCAGCGCTGCGGCCATTACCGCCTGCGGTTTCGGGCTGGACATATTTTTCGGTCTGACGTTCTTTACTTTTGACAATCCGGCGGCCACGCTCGACAGGCACTTCTGGGGATATTCCTTTGCCAACGGCTGGCAGCAGACAATTCCGATTGAGGAATTAGGATTCTATTCGTTCGGTGTACTGGCGGTGCTGCTGGCCTATGTGTGGGGCGATGAATTCTGGTTCGGCGCCTACAATGTTGACGATGGGCCGAGGCGCGAACTTCGCATGCGGGATCTGGCCTCATTTCACATCGGCTCGGCAATCTTCGGGGCACTCGTTTTCGGACTTGGCCTGATTTACAAGAAATTT
>Ga0206970_10211_pt2 | contig 13375 bp, 11 predicted proteins | sample Alteio_BWOrgHeat_88_FD_152964 | JGI IMG/M metagenome (GOLD analysis project Ga0206970, IMG submission 152964) | Enriched cells from forest soil in Barre Woods Harvard Forest LTER site, Petersham, Massachusetts, United States -... | ecosystem: Environmental > Terrestrial > Soil > Temperate forest >... | reverse complement strand
ACTAACCAATCTTCTAATACGCCTATATGGCTTTTCACCAGGTCTGGATCTCTTTTCAAGCTACCAATTATAAAACCGATAAGTTTCCTCTTTTTGTCAACGGCCAGCAATATTTTCCAGTTTCCGTCATTTTGTATCTGCTCTATGTATTTTTTATAAGTGGCCTTTATGTCTTTTTCTTTCAGTAGTTCCAGGCTTTGAGTTGGGGCACTTGCATTAAAATGTGTTACGTGCAACTCAAGTAACAAGCGCAATAAGCCACTTTTATGGGTTTGCTTATAGTCTATTATCGATATTTTGTCGGCCTGCTCCAAAATCTTAGAATTAAATCGAAAGTTCGGGATTTTGTTTGTAATAATATCGTTTTTAGCCTGGGGTATTGAAGCCTCGATGGGAGGATAGACTGATCTTATGTGGCATTTGTATAAGGGAAATTGTGATTAGTAATTGGTGTTATTAGTTTTTACTTTTGCTTTCTGAATTTTTAAGATATGTCTATACATAAAGATGTGAAAAAAGTTACTACCCATACCCTGCAATGGATGAAACAACATGGTGAAAAGATCAGTATGCTCACGGCCTACGACTTTTCCATGGCCCGCATATTCGATGATGCTGGTATTGATGTGTTGCTCGTGGGCGATTCCGCATCCAATGTTATGGCAGGTCATGAAACTACTTTGCCTATAACCCTGGACCAAATGATATACCACGCGCAAAGCGTGGTACGTGCTATTGATCGTTGCCTTGTGATAGTGGACCTTCCGTTCGGCTCCTACCAGGGCAATAGTAAGGAGGCGCTTAATTCTGCCATCCGTATTATGAAAGAGGCAGGTGCTCATGGCATTAAATTAGAGGGGGGAATTGAGGTTGTGGACGAGGGGTATGAGCATGTTGATAAGTTGAAAGGTTGATAAATTGGGGAGAGGTAAAAATATCTAATTGTGTATTTAAACAACTACAGTTATGAAAGTAGTGAACTACAAAGAATTTCGAAACCGGCTTATTCAAAACCTCAATGAAATAAACAAAAATCGAGAAATCATAGTAGTTTCTAGAAGCAATGGTAAAAAAGTCGTTGTAATGGATATGAATGAATACAATTCCATCCAGGAAACCTTCTATGTCACAAGCACCAAGGCTAACCGAAAGAGGTTGGAAGAAGCAATCACTGAAATGTACAATGGGCATTAAAAGTACAAGCCAACCAGAATAACAAGTTGAAATATAAAATGAAGAATACTCCAATGATACTATCTATATTTCCGCCTTCCCATGTTTTTCATCTCTTTGCACATTCTGCAAGGTCCATTCTATTTGTTTGGTAAATGCCTCTTTTCGTTCGGGGCAGCCCTGTAGGGCGCATAAATTGCATTGATAAGGCATACAGCCATCTATATGAATAAAGAATTCCACTTTGTTTCCGAAATGTGTCTTCACCAGATCTTCCAATCCATGAATTTCTTTTTCGGCCTGGGCAACGGAATAATACCAGGGCAAAGAGATGTGTGTATCAATATGTAAAACCTCCCCGTATTGTATCACACGCAGGTTGTGCAGGTCCACCCATTGGTCTTTACGGTTATGCTGCAAAAAGTCAATTACTTCCTTAAGGAGTTTTTCATCTGCTTCATCCATAATACCGGCCATGGAGCGTCTTAGCACCTTGTAGCCGGTAACCGAAATTATAATAGCAAACACCATGGCAACCACACTATCCAGCCAAAGCCATTTAGTAATAAGCAAGATAGATATGCCTACTGCGATACCTGCTGTTGAGTAAGCGTCGGATAACAAATGCTGACCAGCAGATTCCACAACAATTGAGCGTTGCTTTTTCCCTTGATTTACTGCATATCTCCCAACAAAAAAATTGATAAGCCCTGTAGCCAGGATCAGCCATACACCAATATCCAGTTTATGCAGGGGTTTTGTTTCGAACAGCCGAACTATCGCTTCATAAATAATAAAAAGGCCGGCAATAATAATGAGTGCGCCCTCTACCGCTGACGTAACAAATTGCACTTTGCCGTGCCCGTAAGGATGATTGCTGTCACGGGGTTTAGCGGCAAGGATTACGCTGTATAGCCCAATAAAACCTGCAATGACATTCACAATACTTTCTAAAGCATCTGTAAGAATAGTAACCGAATGGGTAAGGTACCAAGCATATATTTTTACCAGGAAAAGTAATACCGCGAGTATTGCAATATAGCGCTGGATCCGTATCGACATGAAATATATTAGGGGTCAAACTTACAAAACTTTTCTGAGCATAATGCCGCTTAAAGCAGATAGGCCGCCAACTATAGCACCTATAAGAACTGTAACGAGAATAAATAAGCTATAATGAGGTAAATGAAAAATCACAGCCATTTTTTGTGATAAAATATGATGGTTAGCTATATCGCGGCACAAAGCAGCTATCAGCCAGAAGATACCAATGCCGAAAAAGCCAGCCAAAAATGCTCTGCCTTTTTGCAGGTCTGTAATAAACCCGAAGATAAAAGACACCACAGCAATTATCCACCAGGGACAGAATTGTTCGCCAATTGCAGCAAACATCAGTATCAATATGGTCGTTAATAATAATCTCATTTTATTTTGTTCCTATGTTCCAGGTATATTTTACATTTTCTTTTTCTGGTTCATCCTTATTGGGAAAGAACTGCAGCTTGTTATATTTACCGTCCACCCAATTCTGTAAATAGTCCGCGTAATATTTACTGCCAGGGTTACCCGACTGGCCTCCCGGATAAACACCATAAGCTTCTATTTCTTTACCCATTTGCACCACCATGCGCCATGATGGGCCATGATCGCTTTTTGCGGCATTGATGGTATTACCCCAGCCGCCTATCTTTAAACCGGGATAGCTGAAAGCGGGCAATTTTGCAAGGTGCGTAATGGTTGTGTTTTTCGCTTTATACCATTGAGCATTTCCTTCCTTTTCCAGTTTGGCCATGCTATCCAATGTTTCTGCATAGCTTAACAGCACGATGTCCCTTAAATGTTCTATAGAACTTGTGTTCCAATTATTGAAAAATTTAGAACCTGTATCCGTCTGCATTAATTGCATAGTCCTTTCATCTGATGGCCAGAGGCTAACAGGAATATTTTGAAAATCATCCCTCCAGGTATCTTCATATAATTTTGACCACCAGACCTGGAATGCAGTGGCAGCAATGCTTTCTGAAGACAAGTGATGATCCCATTTTTTTAATTCTTCCAAATATTTTTTTCCTTCGGCATTCATATCTGCGGGAGAAAGGTAGGCAAGCATGAGAGGCAATGTATTTGCAGCAAGTATGGAGTAGGTATCATTCTGCAGGCTGAACATATCATTTATTGTGGCGTGTTGCAATGAACTTAATACACTATTGATACGCCATGCACGGAACTCGTAGAAGTAGCCATTATAATAATAAGGGTAGCTGGAGTCTGTAACAGACTGGTTGGCCGAACTAACAAAACCTTGCGCCGGGTTCAATGCATGAGGGTTCTCGCGCATGGGGATATAGTCTTTCCAAAGTGCAGCGCTGTCAGCACCATTCATAACAAAGCGACCTTGTTCTTTCCATTTATTTACAAACTGTCCTTGCCCCCACATGGCTATATTCCCGCCCCTGTCTGCATACACCATATTTTGCGCCGGGCATTGAAAATTCAGTATAGCATCTACAAAGCCATTATAATTTTTCGCCCTGTTCAGTCCATACAAACTCAATAATTCATTAGTAGCCTTATGCGCCATCCAGCACATTGCCAAAGGCGCTTTTAAATTGCCAGGTCCGTGAAAACGCTCATCATACATTACCGGGCCCTGGATGGTATAATGAACAGTATCAACAAAATCTGTTTTATTTTTTATTACAATGCGCTCTACCCTGTCTGTATATTTTATTTGTTTTCCCGAAAACCAATATGCATTTGCATTGCCTGCGACCGGCTTGATCAGATAGAAGTCTTTTACATCGCGATAGTTGTTGGTAAAGCCCCATGATATGCTGTCGTTGAAGCCGATGACCACACCCGGTGCACCAGGCAATGAAACCCCGTATACATTCATATCCGGTGTTTGCAATTGCATTTCATACCATAACGAAGGCAGGTTAAGGCCGAGGTGAGGGTCGTTGCAAAGGATGGTAGCACCACTTTGAGTACGTGTGCCACTTATAGCCCAGTTATTGCTGCCTGTGCCTTCCGTTCTTTTAGTTGCATAATCCGATGCCGAAAAATGCGTCCAAACACTATCATTTGGCACAAGGGGGCTTGTTAGTGATGGCTTATCGAAGCCAGTGCCGGCGGGTATTACAGGCGTGCTGCCGCTTATCTTTTCAGGGAACAGAAAATTAAAATCCTGCGGAGAAAGCGCATCCCTGAGTATAGTAAGAGGGATGTCCTCCGTATAGCCTGTAAGATCGTCTGCCATATATTTTAGCAGTAGCATGCTCTTTGTATTGTTCCAGGGCTCGGGTTTAAAACCTATCAGCTTATACTCAAGGGGCAGGTTTTTGTAAGACATGGATGAGATATACTCATTGATCCCTGCCGTATAGGCATCCAACATTAATTTTGTGTGAGGCTCTGCCTCGGCAGCATTCAGCGAATTTTCAGCAGCATAGACCATTCCTTTGCGACGCTGCAAACGGTCGAATTGCAGGGTTTTATCCCCTATCACTTCGCTGATGCGCCCCGCGGCAGCACGGGTTTCCATATCCATCTGCCATAGCCTGAAATAAGCATGTATATAGCCCTGCACAAAATACAGGTCGTGGTCGTTGGCTGCGTGTACATGCGGTACCAGGCGTTCGTCAAACCAAACAGATACCGGCCCTTGTAAAGTTGGCAATTTGATATGTTCTGAAAAATCTTTGTTCACGGGCTCTGCGCTTACCCAGCATCCGTTCACAGGGTCAAGGAAAGGACCCAATGCAGGTAAGGGATTTGCAGGATTAGCCAGGATATAAATGAAACCCGAGCTGATGGCAATAACAAAAATAGTTGCTATTAGGCGCACAATGAATCTTTGCTTAAAGCTAATAAAAGGACCGCAGATTTACCTGATTTTATCTGATTATTTAGTGATTCTGAAATTTAGAAATATAAAACAGTTCATTGTTGCAAAAAAAGGACGCTCCTAAAGGAGCTTAACTCATTTCGTTCTTATTGCTATAAACAGAACATTCCTACGGAATTATTGGCCTATTTTTAATGTCAAATTAGTGAGTCTGCCTGTGTTTAAAGTTTAAACTCAAAGAAGGCGCAAAACACGTATTATAATAACAGTTGTCTTTCTCTCATTCATCCATACTACTTAATTGTTCACAGGCAATTGTATATCAAATGATTGCCCGTCTCGGATAGTGAGCGCGTGGTTGCGTAACCAGGGATTGAGGGTTTTGAGCACCCGGTAATTGGTTCCGTTATCAATAGCATATTGGGTAAGGTCCGGTATGCTTGCTGTAACTGTTACAGTGCGTGATTTGTACGGTTTATAGGCTTCACTTGCCGCAATCACAAAACCCAGTTTGTCGGCCTGGGTAAGAATATATTTCAGGGCAAGGATGCGGAAGACATAGCGCATGGTCTCGTCAGGTAGTTGCAGGTTATAGTAATCTTTGGTACGTTGGTAAGTAGAAAAATTATCGAAGCCGGTGAGGCCGCAATTATAAGACGCTGCAGCTCCTGTCCAAGTACCGAACCTTGCGTAGGCCTCTTTAAAATAACGGCAGGCTGCATCTGTGGCTTTTAAAACATTGTAGCGCTCATCTGCTTCATCATTTATTATCAAACCGTATTTGGGACCTGTATCTTTCATAAACTGCCAGAAACCCACTGCGCCTGCTTTTGAGGTGACATTCTGCAAAGCGCTCTCAGCTACACATAGATATTTGAAATCGTCCGGTATGCCATTTGCCTTTAAGCGTTCTTCTATCAATGGAAAGTAACGTGTTGTTTGCAACATGATATAGAGCGTGCCGCTTTCGTAATAATAATTCACTAACAGTTCCCGCTGCATTTGCTCATATACATCCCTGCGCTCCAAGGGCACTTTTTCGCCTGCAAACGTCATTGCTTTAGGAACATCGGGTATGGACCATTTGTATTGCAGCTTGCCATCGTTTTGTACCTCTACAGACGATTCTTTAGGGGCTGTGGGCTTGAATGAATAAGATGCCACAGCAATAAGCGATAGCAGTGCGCCGGAGGCAATATATAGAACAGGTTTAAGTTTCATAATAGCTGACCTTGATTTAAGGATTAAAGGATTGACATGAATATACGAATGTTTCTTTTCTTTGTTTCTGATGTTTCACAACAAGGTAAAAGTAATGGGTTGATTTTTCTTTATCCCCGCCTGTTCAGTCGGGCAGGCCTTCTTTATCCTTTCTTTATCCCATTATTGGTGTTTGGGATAAAATGGAGGATGCGGACATTTTTTTGAAAACCCAGACGTTGAAATGCAGCATTTTGAATACAAGTAGTTGATTATCAATTTATATAATCATTCTCAAAATGTCCGGTTTGTGTCTTTTTCTGCACCGGAAAATGACAATTTTCCCGCGGATACTCGCAGACACCCACAGAATTTTGTTTGAATATATTTTCCGCAGAAACTCGCTGAAAAATTGATGTTGGATTTTTAATTTTATTGCTTTTCATATTAAGTATGCCAAGGGCTTATTGACCTTATTAATGCCACAAAATATGTGCCATTTTGGGTTGTGGCAGATGAGAAGATATGCACATTTTTGATTTGGATTTATGGGATTAGGGGATTTTAGGATATTGAAGTTACAAACTAGCAGGATTGCCTTGGCACAAGTTCCTCACACACAAATGCTACGCCTCAAACTTGCGCCAGTGGGTGGAACTAAACTGGCGAAGCCCTAAACATTACCGCCGTCTTAGACGGTGGTCTTATTTGGGATAATAAAAAACCGCTCAGAAATGAGCGGCATAAAAATGAGTTTCAAATGCTACCGTTACAATACACCCCCAAATTTAGAAATAGTATTTTGTGGAGGTATAGGGAATCGAACCCTCTCTTTGAAATTTGAACTTTAATACTATTTCTAAGGTAAATTTACGATTTTTTGACTAAAATACTTGCGTGTAATCGAATTTGTATTTTTAATAAACAAATGATGTAGAAAAATGTTATTTTGACCTAAATAACATTTTCTGTTTCTTTATCTGAAATAAAATATTTTAGCCTCGTAAACAATTTAATCTCAATAACTATTTTGTAATCTATGACGTTATGAATATTCATATAAAAAAAATTGCAACATCGATGTTACAATTAATGATTGAAGATGATTATTGCGCAGTTACCGAGTCAGAACTTTTTAATCATTTACAAGAAAAACTCAGTGTAACGATCTCCTCTGAAGATTGTGTCTCTGCAGCAAATTTTATAAACTCTTTATATCCCGATATTCAAAATATTGTCCAAATTACAACAATGCATGTTCCCGCGACAATGATCCTTATTCTTAAGGAACAACCTTTATTTCGGTCTGATTATTCAAATAGTTCATTATTAAGAGTATTGAATAAGTTAGAGAAGCAAGAAGAGGAGATAATCTTCGCTACTTTCATGGGTCTTAGTAGAAAAAATGATGAGCTGATATATTTTGACAAATTGAATGGGGATGTATTAAGCTATATTCAAGGTTACTTTTCATCACATATAGGCGACCAAAGCATAGCAAATGGAACACTGGCAAATAGAATTACAAACAATGACCCTATTGACTATGTTGACGAAAAAAGATACATTTTAATTGACCGCCTGCTTTTGACAGAGTTCCTATTTGAATACAAAAATCAAACTAATGGAATAGAGCCATTTTTCTCATATGTGGATTATTTTTCGGTAGAAATTCTTAAAGATTATGCTTACTTAGAAGATGATAATTTGACGATTAACGACTTAACTGCCGGTAAGCATATTCAAGAGAAATTTCATAATCTTTTTTGGTCAAAATATCAAAACAAGATTGATGAATTACGAATACCGGATAAGCTAATATTTGAAAACACTTGCAAATCTTTAGCTCTTAAATGGATTAAGGAAAATGTTTATAATAAATAAGAAATAATACTACCTGTACTTCTTCAATAATTCTTTTGCAGGAACTATCAGCACTTCACCATTTGGGCCGCTTATGACAAGGGTTTCATTTTTTGCGGCACTGGTTTCAACAAGTTTTCTGAGGGCTTTTTGTATGCCGGCTTTTATTTTATTACCAAGTTCAATATTTTCCTTCCTTAATGGCATTGGCTTGATTAATAATTACACCCCAAATATCGGCATTATTTATTTCATTTACAAGTTGTTGTTCTCCTTCTGCAATAGTATTCAACACATTCAAGGAGTTATCAACTACTACCCAATAGTCACAAAGAGGCATAAATAAGTTGAATAAATTGCTGATACCTCTTTTATACCTCCTTTCAATTATATCCTTAGGAATATTATGCCCTCCTTTCTCTACCCTGCTTGCTACCCTTTGTATGGCCAATCCGGGATTTTTTAACCAGAAAAAAACCAGGCTCACTTTGTAACCCTTTTCTTTTGCTTTCTTTATAAATGATACATAGCTTTTTGTTGATAAGGTAGTTTCGAAGGCAAAATCATTTTCTGTAAGTAGTAATTCATCTATCCTTTGCAACATTATCCGGCCTGATTCGAATGCAACACTTGCCGGATTAGATGGCGATAAGCTTTGTGCAATATTGTCAGCATTTACAAATTCTTTGCATTGCAACATTTCGGGCAGAATGGTGTAGCTCGCTGTAGTTTTACCGGCGCCGTTGCATCCTGCTATGATGTACATATTGGGCATACGTTTTACAAAAATAATGCAAACAGTCTAACTGTGTATAAGCTGGTTGCAAGCTCTCAGGGGATTTCTCTTTCCATTTCGCTATCGCTTCATTTCATTCGAAATGACGGCATTGAATGGGCGGAAGGCTCGTGTTTGGGTTAGGTTGCTTCGTTCCGCGCAATGACCCCGCCGATTGGCGGGGCAGGCAGGGAGCAAAAAAAGGCCGCTCAAAATGAGCGGCCTCAGTATCAACAAAATCAATCTAATCAAAAAAATCAGCGGTACTATTCTTCTTCGTCAAACTGCAGCACATCGCGGCTGGCCATGAGGAGTTCAAATTCTTCTTTTGAACCTACTGCCAACTCATCGAATTCGCGCATACCGGTACCGGCGGGTATCAGGTTACCAGTGATAACATTCTCTTTCAAACCGAGGAGGTTATCGGATTTACCATTGATAGATGCCTGTGACAATACCTTGGTTGTTTCCTGGAAGGACGCAGCAGATATCCAGCTTTGCGTACCCAATGATGCCTTGGTGATACCGAGCAGCAAAGGCGCTGAGGTAGCAGGGGCCGCATCGCGGTATTGCATCAGTTTTTTATCGGCACGGCGCAGCAAGCTGTTCTCTTCGCGAATTTCGCGCAGTGTAACTATCTGGCCGGGGTGCATCTTGTCAGAGTCGCCCTGTTCCATAACCACTTTCTTGTCATAGATCCAGTCGTTCTCTTCCATGAAGTCGAACTTATCAACAGTGTCATCTTCGAGGAACTTAGTATCTCCCGGATCGATGATGGTAACTTTACGCATCATCTGGCGAACGATCACTTCAATATGCTTGTCGTTGATCTTCACACCCTGGAGGCGATAAACTTCCTGTATCTCGTTTACAAGATAACCCTGCACTGCGAACGGACCTTTAATTGAAAGGATATCGCCCGGAGTAGTAGCGCCATCAGAAAGCGGTGCACCTGCTTTTACGAAGTCACCATCCTGCACCATGATATGGCGTGTCAACGGAACTAAGTATTTTTTAACCAGGCCTTCGCGTGATTCGATGATGATCTCACGGTTACCGCGTTTCACATTACCAAAACCAACCACACCATCGATCTCAGCTACGATAGCCGGGTTGCTTGGGTTACGTGCTTCGAACAATTCTGTTACACGTGGCAGACCTCCCGTGATATCACGGCTACGTCCCATCACGCGCGGTATCTTTACCAATACCTGTCCGTTGTACACAGGGTCATCGTTACTTACGATGATGTGAGAACCTACCGGAAGGTTATACATTTTTTCCTCCTTGCCTGCGGCAATGATGATAGCAGGTATCTTGGTCTTATCTTTTGTATCAATAACCACTTTTTCACGGTGGCCTGTTTGCTCATCGGCTTCCTCACGGAAGGTGATACCTTCTATTACATTCTCAAGGCGCACCCTACCCGTAATTTCGGATATGATAACCGCATTGAACGGATCCCATGTGCAGATAACATCGCCTTTCTTCACTTTCTGTCCGTTGGAAACTTTCAGTGTAGAAGCGTAAGGGATATTATTAGTGATCATAAGGCGGTCGTTGGCAACGTCCACAATACGAACTTCACCTGTACGGCCTATAACCACGATCACATCATCACCATCATCATTTTTGTATTTAGTAGTACGCAAACCGTCAAATTGTATGGTACCGTCGAAACGGGCCAGCAATTCTGATTCGATAGCTGAAGAACCCGCAACACCACCCACGTGGAAGGTACGGAGTGTAAGCTGTGTACCCGGCTCACCAATGGATTGTGCAGCGATGATACCAACCGCATCACCTCTTTGGGTCATGTAGCCGGTAGCAAGGTTCTTACCATAACATTTTGCGCATACACCACGACGGCTTTCGCAAGTAAGTACGGAACGGATCTCAACAACATCTATCACACTGTCTTCAATACGCTTACCTATATCTTCGGTTATTTCTTCACCTGCGTTGGCAATCAGTTCGTCCGTAACCGGATCGAATATGTTATGCAGGGAAGTACGACCCAGGATACGATCATATAAAGGCTCAACAATTTCTTCATTGTCTTTCAGTGCCGAAGTTGCAATGCCACGCAATGTGCCGCAATCTTCTTCGTTGATAACAACATCCTGGGCAACGTCCACAAGACGGCGTGTGAGGTAACCCGCATCCGCTGTTTTAAGGGCCGTATCCGCAAGACCTTTACGCGCACCGTGCGTAGAGATGAAGTATTCCAATACACTCAAACCATCTTTAAAGTTGGAGAGGATCGGATTTTCAATGATCTCAGAACCAGATGAACCACTACGACGTGGTTTAGCCATCAAGCCCCTTAATCCTGCAAGCTGTTTAACCTGTTGTTTAGAACCACGCGCACCTGAATCAAGCATCATATAAACAGAGTTGAAGCCTTGTTTATCTGCTGCCATTTCACGAATCAACGTTTCTGTAACACGTGTATCCACACGAGACCAAACGTCAATTACCTGGTTGTAACGCTCGTTGTTTGTGATAAGGCCCATGTTGTAATTCTCCATGATCTCTTCCACTTCCACATGCGCTGCATCCACCAATTGTTCTTTAACCTGCGGTATGGTAAGATCTTTGATATTGAACGACAATCCACCACGGAAGGCGGTACGGAAACCTAAGGTCTTAATATCATCAAGGAAAGCAACTGTTTTAGGGATGGTTGTGTTCTTCAATATCTGGCCAATGATCTCGCGAAGAGACTTCTTGGTAAGCAATGCGTTCACAAAACCATTTTCCTTAGGAACGAACTGGTTGAAGATAACACGGCCTACCGTAGTTTCTATCAATTCTGTCTTCAGGTTACCATCTTTATCACGAACACTTGCCCTTACTTTTATCCAAGCATGAAGATCGGCACGGCCTTCGTTATTAGCGATGATAACTTCATCAGCGCTGTAGTAAGTGCGGCCTTCGCCTTTTACTAATTCTTCAGGCGTAGTTTTCTTACCCTTAGTGATGTAATACAAACCAAGCACCATGTCCTGTGAAGGAAGTGTGATAGGCGTACCATTCTGCGGGTTAAGGATGTTATGAGAAGCAAGCATCAGCAACTGAGCTTCAAGCACAGCAGCATTGCTCAGAGGTACGTGTACCGCCATCTGGTCACCATCGAAATCCGCATTGAAGGCAGAACATACGAGGGGGTGCAATTGTATCGCTTTACCTTCGATCAGTTTAGGCTGGAATGCCTGTATAGACAAACGGTGAAGCGTTGGGGCGCGATTTAATAATACAGGGTGTCCTTTCAGTACATTTTCCAGGATATCCCAAACCACAGCTTCCTTGCGTTCCACCAATTTCTTGGCGCTCTTTACTGTTTTTACTATACCTCTTTCAATAAGCTTACGGATAATGAATGGTTTGAAAAGTTCGGCAGCCATATCTTTTGGCAAACCGCACTCATGCAATTTCATTTCCGGGCCTACCACGATAACCGAACGACCGGAGTAATCAACACGTTTACCCAAAAGGTTCTGGCGGAAACGGCCTTGCTTACCTTTCAGTACATCCGATAACGATTTCAGTGCGCGGCCGCCTTCTGCTTTTACAGCATTAGACTTACGGCTATTATCAAACAGGGAATCAACCGCTTCCTGCAACATGCGCTTTTCATTACGCAATATCACCTCGGGAGCTTTAATTTCTATCAATCTTTTCAGACGGTTGTTACGGATAATAACGCGACGATACAGATCGTTCAGATCTGATGAAGCGAAACGTCCGCCATCCAATGGCACCAATGGGCGCAATTCGGGTGGTATAACCGGCAAATATTGCATTACAGTCCACTCCAGGCGATTCTCCACACGCGTATTCGCATCACGGAAAGCTTCCACAACGCTAAGGCGTTTCAGGGCTTCCTGTTTGCGTTGTTGTGAAGTTTCGTTAGCCGCAGCATTACGAAGGTCGTAGGACAGGCTATCCAGGTCTATGCGACCCAATAGCATGTGTACTGCTTCAGCACCCATTTTAGAGATGAACTTATTAGGATCTTCATCAGGGAGATATTGATTCTCCTTAGGTAACTGATCCAATAATTCCAGGTATTCATCTTCTGTAAGCAGTTGCTGGTGCGTATCTTCAGAATCTTTCAGGTTGAGCTTCTGGCGAATCATGCCATCTGCTTCACCTGCCTGCACTACTACATAACGTTCGTAATACACGATGCTCTCTAATTTCTTAGAGCTGGTACCGAGCAGATAACCTATTTTATTAGGCAAGCTTTTGAAGTACCATATGTGTACGATAGGAACCACCAATTTAATGTGGCCCATGCGTTCGCGGCGCACTTTCTTTTCAGTAACTTCCACACCGCAACGGTCGCACACGATACCCTTATAACGGATACGTTTATACTTACCGCAATAGCATTCGTAATCTTTTACCGGCCCGAATATTTTTTCGCAAAACAAACCATCACGTTCGGGTTTGTAAGTACGATAGTTAATGGTTTCAGGCTTTAACACTTCGCCATATGAGCGATCCAATAT
>Ga0206970_10243_pt1 | contig 13421 bp, 8 predicted proteins | sample Alteio_BWOrgHeat_88_FD_152964 | JGI IMG/M metagenome (GOLD analysis project Ga0206970, IMG submission 152964) | Enriched cells from forest soil in Barre Woods Harvard Forest LTER site, Petersham, Massachusetts, United States -... | ecosystem: Environmental > Terrestrial > Soil > Temperate forest >... | reverse complement strand
TTCTATATCAGGAAAACAGTCATTTCAAATATTTTTTATTAAAAACGCCTTAATCTTGCGTCAAGCCTTCATTTTTTTATATTAAATCCTATCTTTGCCAACCTAATTTTAATATTATTATAAGTTTAATCAATAGACAACACCTATGCAATTAAAAGGCTTGGTAAAATTTTTTACCGCTGCGCTCATTCTTATTTCTCTATACCAGCTATCATTTACGTTCATTGTTCGCAACGTAGAAAAGAAAGTCCGTGCCCAGGCAAGGCGTTCTGTTCTTACAGATAATCCTAATGCCACCGGTACCGAATTAGAGACGCTTACCGATACCCGTTATGCAGCCATCAGCGATAGCCTGCAAGGTGAAATTGTTTTCAGCGTACCGCTTCTGAAAAAATATAATTTTCAGGAAGCCAAGGAACAGGAACTGAGTTTGGGCCTTGACCTTCAGGGCGGTATGAACGTAACATTGGAAGTGAGCCTTGATGAATTGGTTCGCTCCATGTCCAATAATCCTGCGGATCCTGTGCTGAACAAAACAATAGCTGAGGCCAATGCTGCCAAGATCAATAGCCAGGCTGGTTTCGTAACACTGTTTGGTGATGCTTTCAAGAAAAATAATAACGGTGCAAAACTCGCTTATCTTTTTACCAAGCCTTCCGAAAAAGACATCACGCTTACTTCTACCGATGACGAAGTATTAGCTAAGATCAACAAGGAAGCTAAAGACGCTATTCAGCGCACCTATAATGTACTCCTTACCCGTATTGATAAATTCGGTGTATCAAATCCGAACGTTAACCTGGATGCGAACAAGGGTATCATCACAGTGGAGCTTGCAGGTGTGCATAACCCCGAGCGTGTGCGTAGCTATTTGCAGGCAACTGCAAAATTGCAGTTCTTCGAAACTTACTCCAACCAGGAAGTTATAAGCAGTTTGCAACCAGCCAACGACGCATTGGCAGCTTATCTTGCAGGCAATACAGATACTACGGCTAAAGATTCTTCCAAACTAGCCACGACCGCCGTTGCAGATACTGCAAAAAATAAAGCAGCCGGCAGCGATACAGCCAGCCTTTCATCTCTTATAGCCGGTGGCAATAATGGTAAAGCAGCTAAAACTACTGCAGGTGGCAAAACAGATTCAGCATCTATGGAGCAGCAGCAGCAGCTTAAGAAAAATCCGCTGTTCGCTGTTTTATATCCTAATCTTACCCGCGAAAATACAGTGGTGGAAGGGCCGGTTATAGGTATAGTACCTAAAAAAGATACAGCTAAACTGAATAGTTATTTACGTCTTGATGTTGTAAAAAATAAATTCCCTCCTAATGTTCGTTTCTTCTACGGTGCAGAAGACAAGAAAGAACGTCATAACCCTAATGCTCCTTTATATCTGTATGCTATCAAGCCGGCTCCGGGCATGGCTGATGCCAAACTGGAAGGCGACCGCGTTACAGATGCCCGTATGGATTACGATCCTTTAACAGGCCAGCCCCAAGTATCTATGAACATGGATGTTGCTGGCGCCCGTCTCTGGAAAAAAATGACAGGTGACAATAAGGGTAAATACATAGCCATTGTATTGGATGATAAAGTTTACTCTTGTCCTGTAGTAAATGACGAAATTGGTGGAGGCCGCACTTCTATATCCGGCCATTTCACTGCCGAAGAAGCAACCGATCTTGCCAATATCCTTAAATCGGGTAAACTCCCCGCACCTGCGCGCATTGTTCAGGAACAGGTTGTAGGTCCTACACTGGGTGCTGAATCTATTGCCTCGGGTAAAATGTCTATCATCATTTCATTTGTCGTGATATTCTTGCTGATGCTGGTATATTATAATACGGGTGGTATTGTGGCCAACATTTCCCTGATATTGAACCTTTTGTTTACAGTTGGTATTCTTTCTGCTTTACATGCCACATTGACCATGCCGGGTATAGCGGGTCTCGTACTTACCATAGGTCTTGCGGTGGATACGAACGTTATCATCTTTGAGCGTATCAAAGAAGAGCTTGCTGCTGGCAATACCTACCAGCAGTCCATCATCAATGGTTACAAGCGCTCTATGAACCCTGTAATAGATGGTCACTTTACTACATTATTAACGGCTATCATCCTCTTTATATTTGGTTTGGGCCCTGTACTAGGTTTTGCAACTACACAGATCATTGGTATCCTTTTATCTCTATTCTGCGGTATTCTTGTATCACGCCTCATTACCGATATTTATACAAAACGCGAGCGCCACTTTGTTTACTTCACAGGCCTGTCAAAATCTATCTTTAAGAAAGCGCATTTCAAATTCGTTGAGATGCGTAAATACACTTACTGCATTTCAGTTCTTGTGTTGATAATGGGTATCGCTTCTTATTTCCATGGTTTCGATAAAGGCGTTGAGTTTTCGGGCGGACGCAGTTATACTATTAAGTTCGATCAGCCGCACCAGACAGAAGAACTTCGCGAAAAACTGAAATCATACTTTAATGGTGAGTACCCGATCGTAAAAACCATCGGTACCAATAATCAGCTTAACATCACTACTTCTTACCTCATCCAGCAGCCTGGCCAGGAGATAGAACAAAAAGTACAGGAGCAATTGTATAATGGTTTATTAAAGGAGAATTTTATTCCTGCCGGCACTACATTCGAAATTTTTGGCAGCAAATACCTGCAAAGCTCACAAACGGTATTACCAACCATTTCTGATGACCTTAGGGCGGGTGCTGTAAAAGCTACTTTTATTTCCATCATTGTTATCTTTATTTACATCCTGTTGCGTTTCCGCAAATGGCAGTATTCAATGGGTACGGTATTGTCTTTGTTGCATGACGTTTGCGTAACCCTCGCTGTGTTCTCCTTCTTCCGTGGCCACGTGCCTTTCGCGTTGGAAATCGACCAGCACTTCATCGCAGCTGTCTTGACTGTAATAGGCTTCTCAATGAACGATACTGTGATTGTGTTTGACCGTATTCGCGAATATTTCCGTAAAACACCTGACGGTGATAAGAAAGAGATCATCAATCGTGCCATCAACGACACGCTGAGCCGTACTGTTATGACCTCGCTTACTGTATTCTTAACCATCCTTATCCTCTTTATATTTGGTGGTGAAGTAACACGTGGCTTTGCATTTGCAATGCTTATAGGTGTGGTTACCGGCACTTACTCTTCTATCTTTGTGGCCGCTCCTGTACTGGTTGATATGGACAAAAAAGGTTCATTAAAAGTAGAGGTTGACCGCGATGCTAAAATTGAAGAATTGAAAAAATTAGCTTAATACGTATTTAGATAATTTATAAAAAAACCGCCTCAGTCCTGAGGCGGTTTTTCTTCTTAACCACTTTAACTCTTTAAGCTCTTGCCTCTTATACCTATTATCCTTTTAACCTATTAGCTCTTTAACACCCACCTATCACAATATTGATTTTTTTGAATTTTGCCTTTTGAATTTTGCCTTACCTTTGTTCTTTTAAAAAAATAAAAATCTTCACAAATATGGCACACACACTTCCTGCATTGCCTTATGCTTTTGATGCGCTCGAACCGCATATTGATGCACAGACAATGCAAATACATCATGATAAGCATCACCAGGCTTATGTTGACAATCTGAACAAAGCCCTTGCAGGCACAGACGGCGAAAACAAATCTCTGGAAGAACTAATGGCAGGTATTTCTAAATATCCCGTAGCTGTTCGTAACAATGGAGGAGGGCATTACAACCACTCTCTTTTCTGGTCCATACTGGGTCCTAATAAAGGCGGCATGCCTGCTGGCGAGCTTCAAAGCGCTATTGCAGCTGCTTTCGGTTCTTTTGATGCACTGAAAGAAAAAATGAATACCGCAGGTACTACGCGTTTTGGCAGTGGCTGGGCATGGTTGCTTGTAAAAGACGGCAAACTCGAAGTTTCTTCAACACCCAACCAGGACAATCCTTTAATGGATATTGCTGAAGTAAAAGGTACTCCCATACTCGGCATCGATGTTTGGGAACATGCTTACTACCTGAAATATCAAAACCGCAGGCCCGAGTATCTCGGCGCCATTTGGAATGCTATTAATTGGGATGCAGTTGCCACCCGTTATGCCTCAGCAGTGAAATAGTTCATTGAATAGATATTAAAATAATTTAATAATTATACATATTTTCCAAAATCTCCTTCAAAAAAGGAGATTTTTTTATTTCAGGAAAATAATATATTTTTGATATCAAAATAATATCAAAATAAATATTTTATGGAAAAAATATTAAAACCCACAAATGGTTATTTGGCCCTTCTTTTATCGGTAATATTCCTCGGGGGCGCTATCTTTTTCTTTCTCCGTGCGGGTGGCAATGCCGACGGACTCTCTGCAATACCCGGTGCTGTATGTTTCCTTATTTGCTTTTTCATCTGGAAAGGTTTGCTCATTGTGCAGCCTAACCATGCCCGCGTGCTCAATCTCTTTGGCAAATATGTCGGCACCGTAAAAGACAATGGTCTCTTCTTTGTCAACCCATTTTATACGCCAATAAAAATATCTCAGCGTTCTCAAAACCTGGCCATCCAGACTTTAAAAGTCAATGATAAAATGGGCAACCCTGTGGAGATAGCTGCCGTTGTAGTATGGAGGGTAGAGGACACCTATAAAGCTGCATACGAAGTGGCCGATTATATGACCTATGTAAAAATGCAGAGTGAGGCTGCGCTCAGGAACCTTGCTACGGCATATGCTTACGACAGTATGGAAGATGAAAAGGCATTAATAACCTTGCGTGATGGTGGTGAAAAAATAAATGAACTGCTGACAAAGGAACTGAACGACCGTTTGAACAAAGCCGGCGTAAATGCCCTGGAAGCCCGTATCAGCCATCTCGCTTATGCGCAGGAAATTGCGGGTGCCATGTTGCAGCGCCAGCAGGCATCAGCCATTGTTGCTGCTCGTTTTAAAATAGTGGAAGGCGCTGTGGGTATGGTGGAACTTGCATTGGAACAGCTTAGTAAAAAGGACATTGTACATCTTGATGAAGAAAAGAAAGCAACCATGGTCAGCAATCTTATGGTAGTGCTTTGTGGCGAACGCGGCGCACAACCTGTGCTAAATACCGGCACTTTGTACAACTAATAAATTCCTTTAAACAATAAGCAGTGGCTGTAAAAAAGACATTTGTATTAAGACTCGACGAAGAGGTTTATCAGGCCCTCGAAAAATGGTCTGCAGACGATTTTCGCAGTGTGAACGGGCAATTGGAATATATTGTTGATAAAGCGCTCAAAGACGCCGGAAGAAAGAAAATACCACCTGCCAAACGGGTGGAGGATAAGAAAGATAAATAGCCCTGCATATTGCAGGGTTTTTATCAAAGCAATAATGAAGCTTCATTGTAAACACTGAATCAGATTGTAGATGCGAAGCTTAAGCCCGCGCCATATTTTTTATATCTTTGTGCAATGGATTTAACTGCGCTTTCGGCGATTAGCCCTGTAGATGGCCGTTACAGGACCCAGGTCTCGGCTTTAGCACCCTATTTCTCTGAGTTTGGTTTGATACGGTACAGGCTGCGTGTGGAAGTGGAGTATTTTATTTTCCTGGCGGAACATAAAGTGTTTAAACTGCCCGCGAAAGTGAAGGCGGCGAAACTGCGTGGCATATACGAGGATTTCAGTGAGGCAGACGCGCTGCATATAAAAGGTATTGAGCAGCGGACGAACCATGACGTAAAGGCAGTGGAATATTTCCTGAAAGAGAAACTGAGTGTAATGGGTGCCGGTGAAAGCATAGAGTGGATCCACTTTGGGCTTACATCGCAGGATATCAATAATACTGCAGTGCCTTTATTGTGGAAAGAGGCGATAGAAGAATGTTATTTGCCCATGCTGCAAAATATTGTGCTGCGCCTGGGTAAGGTGTCGCATGAATGGCGGGGGGTAGCTATGTTGGCCCGCACACACGGGCAACCCGCGTCTCCTACCCGACTTGGGAAGGAGATCATGGTTTTTATCGAACGCCTGGAAGGGCAGATATTGCAGTTATCGCATGTGCCTTTTGCGGCGAAGTTTGGGGGCGCTACAGGTAATTTCAATGCGCATCATGTGGCTTTCCCCACAAAGGACTGGATAGCATTTGCAAATGATTTCGTGCACAATCGGCTTGGGCTGGAGCGAATGCAATACACCACCCAGATAGAACATTATGATAACCTGGCTGCACAGTTTGACGCGTTGAAAAGGATTAATACCATTCTAACAGACCTATGCAGGGATATATGGCAATACATATCAATGGAGTATTTTAAGCAGAAGGTGAAGGAAGGCGAAGTGGGATCGAGTGCCATGCCGCATAAAGTAAATCCCATAGATTTTGAAAATGCTGAAGGTAATCTGGGGATAGCTAATGCACTATATGAACACATGAGTGCAAAGTTGCCAATAAGTCGCTTGCAAAGAGATTTAACCGATAGTACTGTATTAAGAAATATAGGGGTGCCTATGGCACATAGCTACCTGGCATTACGATCGCTGGAGAAGGGTTTGGGCAAATTAGTATTGAACAAGGCGAAAATAAATGAGGACCTTGAAAATAACTGGGCGGTGGTAGCGGAAGCTATACAGACTGTGCTGCGACGTGAAAATTATCCCCAGCCTTATGAGGCTTTGAAAGCATTGACACGCGGAAAAGCGGGAATAACAAAACAAGGAATCCATTCCTTTGTTGATACGCTGAAAGTGAGTGCGAAACTCAAAAAAGAATTGAAGGCGATAAGCCCGCATAATTATACGGGTGTGTAAAACCCTCCCCACCTCCCTGGGAGGTGGTGTTGACCTTGGCAACCTTCTAAAATGAGGTGTTATCAATATTCTATGAAAAAAATACCTGAATTATTGCTGAAGGGATTGCGGGAGCTGAAGGGCTTTGACGAGGAACCTTTTCTTCGTGCACATGAATTGCCTGCGATAACGAGTGTGCGTTTACATCCTCTAAAACATAGCAGCGCTTTTGCTGCTGAGGAAATAGTGCCATGGTGTAGTGAGGGGCGTTATTTAGGACAGCGACCGGTGTTTACTCTTGATCCTTTTTATCATGCGGGAGCTTATTATGTGCAGGAGGCTTCGTCTATGTTTTTGCAGCATGTATTGAAAAGTGTTTTGCCGGATAATAAAAATTTAAGGGTGCTAGACCTTTGTGCTGCGCCGGGTGGGAAGAGTACACTTATAGCTTCCTTTTTGGACAGGAGCAGTTTGCTGATAAGTAATGATGTGATACGCAGCAGGGCATCCATACTGGAAGAGAATATGGCACGCTGGGGCTATATGAATGCCTGGGTTACAAGTAATGACCCACGTGACTTTGGGAAGCTGGAAGGATATTTTGATGTAATTATCGTAGATGCCCCTTGCAGCGGTTCGGGCCTGTTTCGAAAAGACGCAGCTGCACTGAATGAATGGAGCGAAGGGAATGTGCATTTGTGCAGCCAGCGCCAGCAAAGAATAATAGCTGATGTATGGCCCGCGCTGAAAAAAAACGGAATTCTTGTCTATGCCACCTGTTCCTACTCGCAGGAGGAAGATGAGGCAATATTGGATTGGATGGGAACAACATTTGATGCAAAAGGAATGCGTATTGGTGTACCCGAGGAATGGAATATAGTGGAGGCCTCAGCAACACAAAAAGAAATGTATGGGTACCGTTTTTTTCCGGATAATGTGAGAGGGGAGGGATTTTTTATTGCCGTGGTGCAGAAACAGGAAGAGACGGAAGAGCTAAGGTATCCTAAAACCAAAGTGGCGAATGATAGGAGTATTAAAGAGCAGGCAGGATATCTATTAAATGTCGCCTATGTGCGAATTGTGCAGAACGCAGATAAGAATTTTGCAGCTATCATGCCTGAGCACTATGCCGACCTGGAACTGTTGCAGAAGATCGTTTATTTCAGGAAGCTGGGTGTTGAATTAGGCACACCATCCAGTAAAGAATGGTTGCCGGCGCATGATATTGCCCTAAGCGTGGATGCCGCTCTAGGGCTGAATTATATTTCTGTTAATAAAGAGCAGGCTCTCCGATTCTTAAAAAAAGAAGACCTCTCTTTGCCTATGGCGGAAAGGGGCTGGCATATAATAAAATATGAAGGTTTGGGATTAGGTTGGGTAAAATCGCTCGGTAACCGGTTTAATAATTATTTACCGAAGAACCAAAGAATCAGGATGGACATTGATTAATTTGAAATTTGAAAATGGGAGGAATGTGTATAATGTGATTGAATGTGAGAAGTGTGCTGAATTGCCATTTGTTAGGGGAAGTTGCGGGAAATGGTATAATTATTGTACTTTTCGTATCAAATCCCAAAGTATAGGGACAATTTATTTTAAAGCTCTTGCTGCCTCATGTTTTCAAGGATAATTTCGTCAGTGCTGGCTTGCTTACTTTCTCTTGCTGTATTTGGACAGGCTAGTGATAGTTTGTATGTTCTAAACAAAAATTCCAAAGCTTTTATTGATTATCATGTGAAGCTTGGCGAAACGATCTTTATGCTTGCCAAACGTTTTCATTGCCCACCTGCGATGCTTGCTGATGCAAACGGACTTACCTACAGAAATACCATAAAAGACAGCACGAGTTTTTCGATCCCTTTGGGCGATTATAATTATTTGCGGGAAAAGCCTGAAAAATTGCGTTTGTCGCAAATACGAAGATTATTCTATAAGGTACCAGCAGGGCAAAATGACCTGTTCAGCATAAGTCGCAATACGGGTGTGAGCAAAGATAACCTGCAACAATGGAACAGGCTATATGATAATATGATACAAGCAGGCGATGTGATGCTGGTAGGTTGGGTGGTATATGATGAGACTCAGGTGCCGGATTATAAGCCCCCGCCTGTGCAAGTAATATACGAAGACAAAACAAAAAGTAAGCCAGTTGCGGGCAAACCTGTAGTTACACCCGATGCGAAACAAACTGTGCCTGACGACAAAAAAAGCAAAATAGCAGTGATGGACGAAGACCGCAAAAACGGAACTAAACCTAAGGGAACACAAACATCCAAAGTGCAGGAGTTGATAGTCCCTATTATGGATACATCGAAGTATAAGACCTCAGAAACCGAAACGGCCTATATGAAACAAACACATAATGAGGCCAAAATAACATTGGAGAAAGGTCCAGCCGTATTTTTTGATTTGGCAGGAGGGCATGGTGGCAATGTTTTTTACGGATTTCACAATACAGTGCCAAGAGGCACCATAATTAAAGTGTATAACCCTGGGACGAGCAGAGCCATTTACGTAAAAATATTAGGCCCATTGCCGGAAACCAAGCAATATTATAATACCATCATGGGCATCAACAGCGATGCTAAAGAGGCCTTGGGCGTAAAAGAAACAAGGTTATGGTGCGAGTTGTCTTTTGCAGAAAACTAAGCCTGGAACTTGTTCGCCAGATTAAAGGTTCCCCTGAAAAAAGCTGATTATTGGCAAGTGCAAAAAAATGCCGAAAATTGTAAATGATCATATATAAATACAGCAAAAGAGATTAATCCTATATTAGCATTGTGAAGGTTTTAATTATTCGATTTTCTTCTATCGGCGATATTGTATTGACCACACCTGTGATACGTTGCCTTAAACAACAAATTCCAGGAGTAAGCATTCATTACTTCACAAAGCTGCAGTATAAGGATATAGTTGCGAACAACCCTTATATAGATAAAGTACATTACCTGCGCGATTATCTAGGGCCTGCCATTGAGGAACTTAAAAAAGAGAAGTTTGACTACGTAATAGACCTACATCATAACCTAAGGACATGGAGGGTTAAAAAAGCACTTGCCACAAAGAGCTATAGCTTCGATAAACTTAATTTTAAAAAATGGCTGCTGGTTAATTTTAAAATCAACCTGATGCCTGATAAAAGCATTGTGGAGCGGTATGTAGCTACTGTGAAACCATTGGGTGTGAAAAATGATACAATGGGGTTGGATTATTTTATACCCGAATCTGTCAAACTGAAACGCGATGACATTCCGATGAGCCATTGGCTTGGATATGCAGTCTGCGTGATAGGGGGCTCTTACTTCACAAAAAAACTCCCTATAGAGCAATGGAAGAAATTTTGCGATAGGGTACCTTTCCCCGTGATATTAATGGGTGGGGCTGAAGATAAGGAGGACGGCAGATCAATTGCGGCGTCCGACCCTGTGAAAATATATAACTCATGTGGAAAATTCAGCCTGAATGAATCCGCAGAGCTCATAAAACATGCAAAAATTGTTGTAAGTAACGATACAGGATTAATGCACATTGCTGCGGCATTTCAAAAACCTGTTATTTCATTTTGGGGTAACACCTCCCCTACAATGGGGATGTTTCCATATTATGGATATAATAATTTGGGTGAAAGAATAGCACTCCAATCCAAAATATTTGAAAACATTAGCCTTAATTGTCATCCGTGCAGCAAAATCGGGTACAATAAATGCCCGAAAGGGCATTTTAAATGTATGAATGAATTAAATATGACTGATGTTGTGGAAATATTTAAAAAAATTTTGGAAAAATACCAACCTTAGTGAAAAATGATATGTCTAATTAAAGACTAGGGCAAAATGCCGCTGTTTATATAGAAATATGAATATGTGTAATTTTGTCTTTTTATTGTTTATATTTGTTTGTATAGCTTAAACCTAAATACTAAAATGCGGAAATTTACTTATTTCGTCTTGCTTGCTGTCACATTGTTATGTACAGGTGCACCTAAAGCCCAGGCTTCTCACTGTGCAGGTGCTGAATTATTATACCAATGGTTGCATGATTCAACCTACCAGATATTCTACAAATTTTATCGCGATTGCGTAGGTATACAGGAAGCATCAACAGTTACCTTGTGTTATAACAACACGGGTTGCACAAGCTTTTCAAATAGTGTAAGTATGACCAAGGTTACTACACTTATACCTCCGGGAGTTAATAATGGTAGTGAAGTTGCAAGGGAATGTCCCAATGCGACTACTACATGTACAACTGCCGGAAGCACCATACCCGGATATCGGGAATGGTGGTACTCGGTCAATGTAACACTACCATCCAGATGTAATCACTGGACTTTTGCGGTTTTTCAGAATGCCCGAAATACAGCTATTACAAACCTTGCCAACCCAGGTTCCGCTACATTATATACAGAGGCTACCTTAGATAATTTGGATGCGCAGGGGGACACTTCGCCATTCTTCTCGGTAAAACCGGTGCCCTATATATGTGATGGGGTGCCCTATACCTATAATAATGGGGCCTATGACATCAACAATGATTCGATGGCGTTTGTATTAATAAAACCGGAGACGAATTCCACGAGCTGCACGGGATTTGATACCATAGCGTTTGCTGCAGCGAGTCCGTCATTTAATATTGATGAGGTCAATGGGAATCCCTTGCAATGCAATAATACGTTCAATCTTGATACTACAACAGGTGTAATGACATTTACCCCGAGTGGTCAGCAAAGAGCAGTTGTAACGATGCGGGTAGATGAATATAGAAGCGGGATAAAGATAGGCAGCGTAATGCGTGACATACAAATAATTGTTTTGACGTGTGATATACAGCAGCCAGTAGTAAGTTTAGCAACGCCAACCCTTACCAATGCTTCACTGGAAGCAAATGGTGATATACAGGCTTGCGCAGGCACGCCGTTCAGTTTTTGTTTTACTTGTACAACAACAGATTCAACCGGCTACCTGGTAGTACAGGATAATTCTGCTACTGTTACACCTAATGCGGTAGTTACTTATTCTAACCAGGCAACGGATACTGTTACAGGTTGTTTTTCGTGGTGGCCGACAGTATTTGATACCGGCTTTAAGATATTCACCATAACCGTAAGTGATTCGAATTGCACCTCAAATGGTATTATATTCTCTCAAACATTTACGCTTCCAATTTATATCTGGCCTGCAACCAATATTCTTAATGATACCGCAATATGCCAGGGTACTTCTGCAAATTTAACAGCTGTTGGTGGTGGGAATTTTACATGGACAGTATTGCCAGGTGGCTCGCCAATAGGTTCTTTAAGTTGTACAAGTTGTAATACCACTATTGCTACGCCAACTGATACTACCAGGTATGTGGTAACGTCGGGTATAACAAATGCTTTATGTAAGAATAAGGATACGGTTACGGTTGCTGTTATACAACCCATATCGGCAAGTATACCAGATACTGCAACCTGCGTTAATAATTCTTTACCCTTGTTTGTAACTGTAACAGGTAACAATTCGTACTCAGTTAGTTGGGCACCTGCTACCTACCTGAGCAACCCTACTATTATTAATCCTGTAGTTAGCCCTCCTACCGGTTCAGCGGCAAACCTGACATACGTAGTTACTGTAACAGCTGGTGGATTATGTTCGAGGTATGATACTTTCCATCTTCATGTATTGCAAGGATTTAAGGTAGATAATACGGATACTTTTATTTGCCTCGGTAAAGCAGTTCAGGTAAATGCCACTGGAGATCCGGCTTATTTTTACAGCTGGACGCCTTTGACCGGAGTGGGAAATCCTGCAGTATTGACCCCTGTTATTACGCCAGCCGCAGTGAGCAATCAGTTATATACTGTAACGGCTTCTTACCCCGGTTGCAACGACAGCACGAATAGCTTTAGGATAAATGTGGAACCTGTACCAACTGTAATAGCCGGCACAAACAGACAAATATGCTCAGGTGATACTGTTCATCTTTTCCCGATCGTGACACCTGCTTTTGGCTATATATATAGTTGGACACCAGGAAGCGGATTGGATAATTCCAGTTTAGAAAGTCCAATTTATTCCGGTTTAGGCACTGCACATCTTACATTAACTGTAACAACACCTAATGCAAAATGTACAGCTAATGACAGCATGACTGTGGTTGTTATTAAGAAACAATTTTTACAGGTTTCTCCATCTGACACTTCGATATGCCCTTATGATACCATACAGATACATGTATTTGCAGACCCAACCCAAGATGTTATACAAAGTTTCTATTGGGCACCTGCAACATTTATCAGTGATATTAGCAATGCTAATCCTACAGTATGGCCGCCTACATCAAGCTATTATACAGCTTATGGTGTAGATACAGCGGGTTGCAGGGACACAATATCCTTGTTAATCAATATACGCCCGGCTGCAATTATGGACCTTCCTGATTCTGTAACTCTTTACCCTGGCGATACTTACCAGATAAGTCCAGGTACGAATTGTACTTCTTTCTTATGGTTCCCTCCCGTTGGCTTAAGTGCAGATTCAATATCTAATCCTATTGCATCTCCAACAGTGAACACAAAATATGTGGTAACTGCAAAAACAGAAGCAGGATGTAGCATACAGGATTCTATAAGGATATTCCTCTCTCCTGACTCTTATATCAATGTGCCGAATGTATTTACACCCGGTAGCG